>Ga0210389_10000007_pt1 | contig 239952 bp, 207 predicted proteins | sample IncBWH28OmetaG_FD_160127 | JGI IMG/M metagenome (GOLD analysis project Ga0210389, IMG submission 160127) | Forest soil microbial communities from Barre Woods Harvard Forest LTER site, Petersham, Massachusetts, United States - Inc-BW-H-28-O ...
GCGCCACCGCCGCCCCCTCACCCCTCACACCCCCCCCCCCCACCCCACCCCACACCCACCCACCCACCCACCCACCCACCCACCCACCACTCGAGTTTGAGCGTAATTTCGGGGGCTATAGCCACCGAAATTACGCTCAAACCAGGGACTGCACCGCACGAGAGGAACAAGGACAGGCAATGGCGGAACTTGACGGGCTGAAGGCGATTGTGACCGGCGGCGGTTCCGGGATCGGGCAGGCGGCCGCGCGGCTGCTGGCCGCCCGGGGGGCGCGGGTCGCGGTACTGGACCTGAAGCCGGGCGATGAGTTCACCGGGTTCACCGCCGATGTCACCGATGACGCCTCGGTGCGGCTCGCGGTCGACGGGGCCGCCGAGCGGCTCGGCGGCCTCGACATCGTGGTCAACAACGCCGGGATCGGCGCGATCGGCACGGTCGCCGACAACTCCGACGACGAGTGGCACCGCGTCTTCGACGTCAACGTGGTCGGCATCGTCCGCGTGAGCCGGGCCGCCCTGCCGTACCTGCGCAAGTCGGAGCACGCCGCGATCGTCAACACCTGCTCGATCGCGGCCACGGCCGGCCTGCCGCAGCGCGCGCTGTACTCGGCGACCAAGGGCGCGGTGCAGTCGCTGACGCTCGCCATGGCCGCCGACCACATCCACGACGGTATCCGCGTCAACTGCGTCAACCCGGGCACCGCCGACACGCCGTGGGTCGGGCGCCTGCTCGATCAGGCCGACGACCCGGCCGCCGAGCGCGCCGCCCTGAACGCCCGGCAGCCGATGGGCCGGCTGGTCAGCGCCGACGAGGTCGCGGCGGGCATCGCCTACCTCGCCGGCCCGCTCGCCGCCTCGGTCACCGGTACGGCGCTGCCCATCGACGGGGGCATGGCCGGCCTGCGCATCAGGCCGCGTTCGTGACCGCGCCGCCGCACGATCCGGCACGACCCGGAGAGCCGGCCGCCGGGGTGCTGCCCCGGCGGCGGCTCGGCCGCACGCCGGTCGAGGTCACCGAGCTGTCGTTCGGCGGGGCCGCGCTCGGCAACCTGTACGCCGCGGTGAGCGACGCCGACGCCCGGGCCGCCGTGGACGCCGCCTGGGACGGCGGCATCCGGACGTTCGACACCGCGCCCCACTACGGCCTGGGCCTGTCCGAGCGGCGGATGGGCGCCGCCCTGGCGGGCAGGCCGCGCGCTGAGTTCGTGCTGTCCACCAAGGTCGGGCGGCTGCTGGAGCCGGTCGGCCTGGGCACCGGCACCGGGCGCGACACCGAGGGGTTCGACGTGCCCGCCGACGTCGTCCGGCGGTTCGACTACAGCGCGGACGGCGTACGGCGCAGCCTGGAGGCGAGCCTCAGCCGCCTGGGCCTGGACCGCGTGGACATCGCGCTTATCCACGACCCGGATGACCACGCCAAGGAGGCCTTCGGCCAGGCCTATCCGGCGCTGGAGAAGCTGCGGGCCGAGGGAGTCGTGCGGGCGATCGGCGTCGGGATGAACCAGGCGGGGATGCTGGCCCGGTTCGTCACCGACACCGACATCGACGTCGTCCTCGTGGCGGGCCGGTACACGCTGCTGGACCGGTCGGCCGGGGACGCGCTGCTGCCCGCGGCGGTCGAACGGGGAATCTCCGTCATCGCCGGGGGAGTGTTCAACTCCGGCCTGCTCGCCGCCCCGGTGCCCGGCGCGACCTACGACTACCAGGCCGCGCCGGACTCGCTGCTCAGCCGGGCGCTGCGGCTGCAGGACACCTGCGCCGGGTTCGACGTCCCGCTGCGGGCGGCCGCCGCGCGGTTCCCGCTGCGGCATCCGGCCGTCGCCAGCGTGCTGATCGGCGCCCGCAACGCGGCTGAGGTGACCGATGCGACCAGGCTGCGCTCGCTGGACATCCCGTCGGCGCTATGGAACGCGGTCGCCGCTTTCTAGCCGATACTGTGCGATTGGTGGTGATATTCACCATAACCAACGCACGGTAGCGTGGGTTGTCGTGGGGGAGTTACTCGTCGCCTAGCGGCGTGCCGTGCGCGCTGGCGTGGCTGGCGAACAGCCTGGGTGCCTGGTCGGTATCCTCGTCGCGCAGCGCGTCGAGCAGGCGCTCGTGCCAGGCGCTCATCCGTCGTAGGTCGCCGAAGCCGAAGGGATCGGCGATGGCGTTCAGCGTGTACAGGCTCGGCTCGAGAACGGCCCAGACCCGGGCGATGAAGGGGTTGCCCGTCGCCTCGCAGACCCGGCGGTGGAACGCGAGATCCGCGCGGCGGACGCGGACCGTGTCCTGTTCCCGGGCGCCGGCCCGCATCTCGTCGATCGCGGTCATGAGCGCCTGCTCGTCCTCCGGGCGAAGGTTGCCCGCTAGCTCTCGCGCGGCGAGTTCCTCGATGACGGCACGGACCATGCGCGCTTGACGAGCCTCGTCCGCGGAAATGACAGTGACGTAGTTGCCCCGGCGCCTGCGGTACGTGACGAGGCCCTCGTGCCCGAGCTTCTTGATCGCCTCGCGCACCGGAGCCTGGCTGATCCCGTACCGGCGGGCGATCTCAGACTCGACCAGGCGCTCACCGGGGGCGAGTTCTCCGTCGATGATCGATTGGCGAATCCGCCCGTAGACCTGATCTGACAGCAGGTCGCCGGCCAGCTGCGGTTCCGGTGCCGCTGCGTCCGTCATCTCTCCTCCAGCTGGTGGCGGGCAAGGTACCAAGCGGTCGGCTTGGGCTTGGTCTGGCCCATCTCTCGGATGGTACCGCCGTCGTGAGTCCGATACTCCATTGGCGGGATCAGGGTCTTGACCCATCCCTTATGGGATCGTATCGTCATCGACTATCGATAGACGATGAAGTCGTCAAGGAGGGTTTATGGACAGACAGCGCGCGCGGTCGTTTGGGCGGAGAACCCGGCGGCTCGCACCGCTGGCCGCGGCGGTCACGGCGGCGTTGGGCATGGCGGCCTGCAGCAGCGGTACCGGCACGGCGGGAGCGACGGCGCCGGCGAGCGCCGGAGCGGTCACCAGCGCCACGATCAAGGTCCTGGTCAATGTCACGCCGACGCTGACCCAGTCGTTCTGGAACCAGCAGGCGCACCTGTTCGAACAGCAGAACCCGAAGGTCAAGGTGACGCTGGAGAACCAGGGCGGCGAAGATCTCGACACCTATTTTTCCTCGCTCATGTCGTCTGGGAACGCGCCGGACGTCGCCGAAGGGCTCGGCGGTATCGCTAGCCTCGTCCACGACGGAGTGCTCGCGCCCTTCCCGAAGGCCTCGTGGATCACCTCCGAGGCTGACTGGAACGAGCAGACGGTGAACGGCGGCATCTACGCGCCGGCCGCGGGACTGCAGGCCGACAGCCTGGTCTTCTACAACAAGCAGGACTTCGCCAAGGCCGGCATCAAGGCGCCGCCGACAACGATTGCCCAGCTTGAGTCGGATGTTACCGCGCTGAAAGCGCACGGGATCCCGGCGTTCCAGGGCGGGTCGCAGTTCGTGACCGGCGCCCAGCTCAGCTCGCTGGTCGACCCCACCTTGTTCGAGCAGAGCCCGTCGTGGTTCGCCCAGCGCAGCGCCAACAAGGTGACCTTCGCCGGCAGCTACTGGAAGACGATGCTGAGCACCTACCAACAGTGGGTGCAGGGCAGGGATTTCGCCGCGGGCGCGATGTCCACGCCGTACGCGCAGAGCGAGACCAGCTTCCTCAAGGGCAACGCGGCGATGTACGTGATGGGCAGCTACGTCACGCCGACGATCGACTCCACCCCCCATTCCTTCACCGCCGGGGTATTCGCCGTCCCGACCCAGGACGGCCGCCCCGCGCTCGCCGTCGCGCCCACCCTCAGCTTCTCGGTCATGAAGAACAGCCCGGAGTACGCCGACGACGTGGCGTTCGTCAAGTTCATGGAGACTGACAAGACCGCGGTCGCCAACTTCCTGAAGACCGACGGAGACTACTCCGCCGTGACGCCTCCGGTCACCTACCAGCAGTCCTCGCTGTCGGCGCAGATCCAGAAGATCGTGGACAGCGGCACCGCGCTGACGCCCTGCTGTACCGGCAGCGGCAGCAACAGCGCGCCCGAGGAGCTGGACAACGAGGTCACCCAGCAGGTGCAGGCCCTCTTCACCGGCTCGGAAGGTCCCGCGCAGATCGTGAGCACCCTGGACAACTGGTGGAACCAGCAGCAGGGCGCGGCGGGCTGACCTGATGACGCCCACTTCGGTCAGCCACCGTTCGGAGCGCCTAGGCCAGGCGACGGGCGGATCGCATCGGCCGGCGGCGCGCGCGAGGCGCCGCCGGCCCGGCCACCGCCAGCTGCACGAATTCCTGATGGCGCTGCCCGGCGCGGTCTTGTTCCTCGGGCTGATCGGCGTGCCCGTCGTGCTGATGGTCGTGTTCAGCTTCACCAACTGGAACGGGCTGTCCGGCGAGCGGCTGTTCAACGGCTTCGCCAACTACACCACGGCCTTCCGCGACCCCACGCTGCTGCACGCCTACGAGATCTCGGTCATCATCGCGGTGGTCGGCGTGCTGCTGCTCGACGCGGCGGGCCTGGCGCTCGCACTGGCCGTGGCCGGATCCAGCCGCGCCAATTTCGTGTACCGGACGGCGCTGTTCTACCCCTTCATCCTGAGCGCGGTCGCCGTCGGGTTCTTGTGGAGCGCGCTGCTGAGCTACGACGGCGCGGCGAACGCCGTCCTGCACGCCCTGGGCTTCGCCCCGGTGCAGTTCCTCGGCACGCCGGTGCTCGCGCTGGCCAGCGTCACCGCCGTCTCGGTCTGGCAACTGCTGGGCTTCAGCGTCGTGGTCATGGTCGCGGGACTGCAAACGGTCCCGGCCGAACTGCTCGACGCGGCCCGGGTGGACGGCGCGTCCCGGCGGCAGACGTTCCGGCACGTCACCCTGCCGCTGATCGCGCCGACCGTCACCTTCAACTCGGTCATCGTGCTGGTGTTCCTGCTGCGCAGTTACGACATCGTGGTCGCGCTGACCGGCGGCGGCCCGGCCGGCGCGACCGAGACGGTCGCGTACAAGATCATTAACGACGCGTTCTCCCAGGGCCAGCTCGGCTACGGCTCCGCGCAGTCGGTGCTGCTCATCGTGGTGACGGCGCTGGTCGCGTTCGCGGCCCTCGCGCTGCGCCGCCGGGACCGGGCGGCCGGAGGTGCGCGATGATGACCGCCCGATTGCCGCGGCTGGCCCGGCACGCCGTCCTGGTCGTCGTCTGCGCCGCCATGCTGGTGCCCGCCTACCTGCTGGTGGTGAACGCCTTCAAGCCGCAGGCGGCCATCCTCGGCTCGCCGTTCAGCCTGGACGCCGGCCAGCTCAGCTTCCGCTATCTGCACGCGGCCCTGACGAACCCGAACTTCAGCCTCGCCCGCGCGTACGTGGTCAGCGCCGTGGTGGCGCTGGTGTCGGTGGCGCTCGTGATCGCGTGCGGCGGGCCCCTGGCGTATCTCATCGCCAGGCGGGAAACCCTCCCGTACCGGATTCTCTTTTTCTCCTTCGTGGCGGGGACCTTTATCCCATCGCAGGCGATTCTCATTCCGGTGGTCTATATCCTGCGGATTCTCCACCTGATGAATTCGGTGCCGGGGCTGCTGCTGTATGAGGCGGCGCTGTTCTCGCCGATGACGGTGTTCCTGTACGTCGGGTACATCCGCTCGGTGCCGCGTGAGCTCGACGAGGCGGCCTCGGTGGACGGCGCCAGTCTGATCCGCACCTACTGGCAGGTCCTGTTCCCGCTGCTCAAGCCGGCCACCGTGACGGTGGTCATCCTGAACGCGGTGTTCTCGTGGAACGACTTCGTGGACCCGCTGACCATCCTCGGCCCGACCTCGGGCAACCACACCGTCACCAGCGCCATCTACGAGTCGATCGGCCAGTACAACACCAATTACACGGCGGTTTTCCCTGACGTGCTGCTGGCCGTAGCACCCGCCGTGATCTTCTTCCTGTTCATGCAGCGGCGCTTCATCAGCGGGCTGCTGACCGGTGCGACGAAAGGATGAGAGAGATCTCCGTGCAGCCACATGAAAGCCAGAACGGGAGACAGGGCACGCACGATCTTGCCCGCTGGGGCGGCCCGTTCACCCGCCCCGACCCGGTGCTCGTCCGCCGGTTCGGGGCGGTAAGCGCGGCCACGGCGTGCGCGAAGCTGAGCAGGCTCGGGATCAGCCGCACGTTCATCAACGGGCCGCGGCCCGACCGCCCAGGCGCCCGGGTGGTGGGAACGGCGCGGACGCTCCAGTTCATGCCCCAGCGGGAGGACATCGCGTCCGGCGCGGGCGAGGAGTACGTGGAGCGGCGGACCGCGCTGTGGGCGGTGCTCGACTCGATCGAGTCCGGCGACGTGCTCGTCGTGCAGGCCGACGCCGCCACAGACACCGGGTGCCTGGGAGAGATGCTCGTCCGCTACTTCGGCGGCCGGGGCGGGGCGGGCATCGTGGTCGACGGTCGGACCAGGGACAGCGGCAAGACCCGGGCGCTGAGCACGCCGATGTGGACCACCGGATCCACGCCGCACTACGCCTCCCAGGGCGAGCTGTTCCCGTGGGCTTACGACGTTCCGGTCAGCGTCGGCGGGGTCCTGGTGATACCCGGCGACCTGATCGTGGCGGACGACGACGGAGCGGTCGTCGTGCCGCAGACCATGGGCGAGCAGGTCCTCGCGCTGTCGGAACAGCACGAGGAGTGGGAGGTTTTCAGCCGCGAGCGGCTGGCCGCCGGCGGCGCCCTGTCCAGGTACTACCCGCTTGACGACAACGCCCGCGCCGAATACGAGCAGTGGCGCGAAGACCGAGAGAGAGGTTCGAGATGACAGCGGAGTCGGGATCCGCGCCGGGAAGGCGAGCGAAACGGTGGCGTCGATGGCGGGTGCGCCTGACGGTGACCGGCGCGGTGGCGGCGCTGGCCGGCGCGTTCGCGGTGCCCGCCGCGTCTGATGCGGCAGTACAGGGCCAGGCGTGTGAGCAGTTCTTCGTGTCCCCGTCGGGGCACGACAGCGGACCGGGCACGCTGAACCACCCGTGGCAGACCATCCAGTACGCCCGCGATTACATCCGCTCCCACGGGCTGAACAGCCCGCAGCAGATGCACTGCGACATCGCGGTGAACCTGCTGTCCGGAACGTACCGGGTCAGCGCCGCGATTGACTTCACGTCGGCCGACTCCGGCGCCAACGGCTACCAGGTCATCTACCGCAGCTACGACGGTCCGGGCCAGGCGAAGCTGCTCGGCTCCCAGCGGGTGACGGGCTGGCAGCATTATCAGGGCGGCATCGACCGGGCCTACGTCGGCACCAGCGCGGACTTCTCCACGCTGTACGTCAACGGGCAGCGGGCCACCGTCGCGCGCACACCGACCCGCACCGCGACCACGTCCGGGGCGCCGTACCTCACCTCGACCGGCGTCAACGGCTCGTACACGCAGCTCACCTACGCGCCGGGTGACGTCAACCCCGACTGGAACCTGACGGGCGCCCAGGTCGTCGTCTGGTCCGGCGGCACCTGGAGCTGGTTCACCGACACCGACCCGATCTCCTCCGTCGACACTTCCACGGACACGATCACGCTCGCGCAGCAGACTCGCTATCCCCTCTACCAGAGCGGGCACGGCTCCCGGTACTACATCCAGAACTCCCTGTCGCTGCTCAGCGCGCCCGGCGAGTACTACCTGGATCAGGGCACCGGCTGGCTGTACTACTGGCCGAAGGGCGGCGACATCGGCCGTCAGGACATCGAAGCGCCAACCGTCAAGACTGTCCTTAACGTCGCGGGTGACTCGCAATCGGACATGGCGCGCGACATCACGTTCGACGGCCTGGGCGTGAAATACACCGACTTTGTCGGCTCCTGGTACCGGTTCGGCTGGGTGACCGCCGGCGGTTCCGGGCAGCCCGAGGAGTATCCGGCCTACGACCGGCAGATTGAGCTGCCGCAGAACCGCTTCGGCGCGATCACCCTGACCAACACCACGGACGTCACGCTGACCGGCCTTGACGTCAGCGAGGTCGGCTGGCACGCCATCTACCTGCTGTTCGCCAACGACCACGACACGGTCTCGCGCAGCGCCATCGGCGATACCGGGGGCGACGGCATCCGGGTGGAGGGCCCGTATCCCGGCACCGGCGACGTCTCCGATAACAACACCTTCACCGACAACTACATCCACAACGTCGGTGAGGTGGAGGAGGGGAACGCGGCCGGCGTCATCCTCATGGACAGCAGCGACAACGTGGTCTCCCATAGCGTCATCGAGGACAGCCCGCGGTACGCCGTGGCGTGGGAGTCCGTCGGCGGCGTGCCGGCCGCGGACGACTACGCCTACGGGAACCAGCTGTCTTACCTGAAGATCGCGAACATGGGCCTGGACAGTGGCGACACGGGCGCGATCTACGCGTACGAGACCGCGAACCAGCCGAGTTCGGTCTCCCAGGTGACGATCACGAACGTGAACGCCGACCCGTCGATGCCGGACGTGCCGCCGTCCGGGATCAACATGGACTTCGGCACCTGCGGAGTGCAGTTCAGCGACGTCCAGGTCACGAACGCGGAGGACGTCCCGTTCAACGCGGGCACCGATTCCTGCTACACGTTCAGCAACGTGAACTGGACCGGCACGTTCGATCCGTCGCAGCTGCAGTACGCGCGGATCGGCGTCGAGCCCGGCTTCCCCTACCCGGTGCCGACCTCATGAGGCGGCCCCGAGTGCTCATTTTGGTGGCCGCCGGCGCCGTCGTTCTCGCCACCGCGGCCGCGGGCACGCCGTCGGCGTCGGCGGGTCCAGCTGGCTCGACGGTTACCACCGCGTGGGCGGACGGCAGTTTCCACGAGGACGTGCCGGGCGTGGTCGGCGAGTCCGACGTGGTGCTCGGCCAGCCGAATACCCAGTCCAGCCAGGCGATGCCGCTCGGCAACGGGACGCTCGGCGTGGCGGCGTGGTCGGCCGACGGCTTCACCGCCCAGCTGAACCGGGCCGACACGATGCCGGACCGGCTGTCGCCGGGACAGGTCGTCATACCCGGACTGTCCCGGCTCACGAGCGCACCGGACTACCAAGGCCGGCTCGACCTGTACGACGGCACGTTCACCGAGTCCGGCGGCGGCATGACCGCGACGGCCTACGTGCGATCCGGTACCGACGAGCTGGTCGTCGACGTCACCGGGGCCGACCCGGACGCGACGCAGACGGCGGAACTGGAACTGTGGCAGCCGCGCACGCCGGCCGCCGCCGCCAGCGGCGGGATCGGCACGCTGTCGCAGACCTGGACCGACACCGGGCGTCCCGGCTCGACCGGGGAGACGTTCGGTGCGCTCGCGGCCGTGACGGCGGGCGGCCGTGACGTGACGGCCAGCGTGACCAGCTCGCTGGGCGTGCGGGTCAGCTTCCGCCCGGACGCCGACGGCTCGTTCCGCGTTGTCGTCGCCGCGCCGCACTGGGCGGGCGGCAACGCCATGGCGACGGCGCGGCGGATGCTGGCCGCCACCACCGTCGTGACGGCTAATGATCTGCGGTCGGGCACGTCGGCCTGGTGGCACGGCTACTGGCAGCGGGCGGGCCTGATGCAGCTCACCTCGTCGGACGGGTCGGCGCAGTACTTCGAGAACATCCGGATGATCAACCTGTACGCGGACGCGGCCGAGCGGGGCAGCTCGTGGCCGGGTTCGCAGGCGGGCGTGGCCGACCTGTTCGACTCCGACCAGGACACGCACACGTGGGACCCGGCCGATTTCTGGGGCTGGAACCTGCGGATGCTGGTCACGTCCAACCTGGGCGCGGGGGAGTACGGGAGCAACGACGGCTACTTCGCGCTGTACCGCAACGCGCTGCCGACCATCGAGAGCTGGACGAGCAGCCAGTTCAGCGGCCTGCCGGGCGCGTGCGTCCCGGAGACGATGCGGTTCAACGGGATCGGCATCCAGACGCACAACGACGGCGCCGGGTTCGGCGCGCGGCCGTTCTACGACTGCAGCGGGACGAGCGTCCCGAACTACAACGCGCGGACGCTGACGACCGGCGCTGAGGTGTCGCTGTTCATCTGGGAAGAATACGAGCAGACCGACAACGTGGCGTTCCTGCGGCAGAACTACCCGGTGATGCGGGCGTGGGCGACGTTCATGCTCTCCTACGCCAAGGTGGGCGCGGACGGGAAGCTGCACACCAGCCCATCCAACGCGCACGAGACGCAGTGGGACGTGACCGACCCGGTGACCGACATCTCCGCGATGAAGGCGGTGTTCCCGGACGTCGCGCAGGCGGCGGGCGTGCTGCACACCGACGGCGCGCTGGCGGCGCGGCTGGACACGGCCGTGAAGCTGGTGATGCCGTTCCCGCGGACCGACGAGGCGACGCTGAAGCAGCAGCTCACGCCGGCCGCCGACGCCACCGGCACCGACGTGATCGGCATGTCGTATGACCAGGACGCGCCGACGAACAACGTGGAGAACCTGGGCCTGGAGCCGGTGTGGCCGTACGGCCTGATCGGGGACCAGGGTCCGCTGAGCGCGCTGGCCAAGCGGACCTTCACGTACCGTCCGTACGTGGAGCGGAACGACTGGAGCTTCGACCCGATCGACGCCGCCGTGCTCGGGATGCCGGACCAGATGGTGTCCACGCTGACCGAGCTGACCGAGACGTTCCAGAACCGGCCGTCGGGACTGGCGTCGTTCGGCAGCAGCGAGCCGGAGCCGTACATCGAGCAGAGCGGCGTGGTGGCCACGGCGCTGGACTACGCGGTCGCCAACGACACTGGCGGCGTGCTGCAGATCGCGCCGTCCTGGCCGTCGGACTGGAACGGCAGCGGGACCGTGTACATCGAGCACCGGGACAAGGTCGACGTGCAGGTGCAGGACGGGACGGTCGTGACCGCGGCCGTCGTGGCCGGCTCGAACGCGCCGGTCACGGTGCGCGACCCGTGGCCGGGCCAGCCGGTGACAGTGGTCAGCGGCAACGCGGGACACGCGACCGTCGTGGCGCCGACCGCGGCGGGGCAGTTCACGATCCCGGCGCGGGCCGGCGGCACGTACCTGATCGAGCGCACGGGCGACCCGGTGACGGCACTGCCGTTCCAGGCGGTGACCGGGACGCCCGCGACCACCGACAAGACGCTGGGGCCGGCCGAGATCGGCCTGCCCCCGGCGGCGTCGTGACCGGGCCGAAAGCCCCGGCCCTCCGTGCCACCGTGCCCAGTCCGGAACCACCGGGCTGGGCGGTGGCCGAGGCCGCGCTGTTCGCCCTGCTGGAGCAGTCGTGGCGGCGGTTCAGCGAGCGGATGGGCGGCCCCGGCGGCCAGCTGGGATTCACCGGCGGCATGTCCAGCCGGGATGGCGCCGACGACTTCTACGAGGCGTTCTTCAACTGGCCGCACCTGTACGTCATGGGCGGCAGCGCCGAGCTGCTCGCGGCCAGCGAGCAGCACTGGCGCGGGGTGACCGGCCAGCTCGAGCGCCTCGGCATGCTGCGGAACTCCTACGAGCGCGGTTACGACTGGTTCCATCAGGGGGAGGCGCAGCTGTTGTTCTACGGCCTGTGCCTGGCCGCACCGCAGAATCCGGAGTGGGCGTCACACGCGGCCCGTTTCGCCGACCTGTACGTCCGGCCCGAGGCCGGCAACTACGACCCGGTCCGCAACCTGATCCGGGCGCCGCACAACGGCAGCGACGGCGCGCTGCCCGGGATCTCCGCCGCCAGCCACTACCCGTGGCGGCGGGAACTGGCCGCGCAGTACGGCTACCCCCTGGACTGGCTCACGCCGCCGCCCGGGGCCGACCCGCACGATTTCCTGACCGGGCCGGGGATCCAGGAGCGGCTCGGCCGCGGCGACGTCGCCGTCAACCTGGCCAGCACCGCGCTGGTGGCCAACGCCTACCTCGCCACCGGCGAGGAACGGTACGCCGATTGGGTCCGCCGCTACACCGAGGGCTGGTGCGAGCGCGCCGCGGCGAACGGCGGGCTGATGCCGGACAACGTGGGCCTGTCCGGTGAAGTCGGCGAGTACCTCGAGGGCCGGTGGTACGGCGGGCACTACGGCTGGTCCTGGCCGCACGGCCTCTACAGCGTGCTCCCGTCGGCGCTGGTCGCCGGCACCGTCACCTCCCTGGTCGCGGGGGACGACGGGGCGCTGGAGATGGCCCGGCACATGATCGACGCCGTCCTGGACAGGGGCGAGGACGGGACGCTGGCGGAATCCGGATCCTCCCTGCGCGCCCACTGGGAGGCCCGGCTGGGCACCGGTCACGGGCCAGTCCGCCTGTACCCGCACCGGTACGGCGACGGCGGCTGGTTCGACCCGAGCCCGTTGCACCCCGGCTGGCTGGCCGCGCTCTGGCAGCACACCGGGGACGCGGCCGACGCCGCGCGGCTGGAACGGCTGCGGGCCGAGGCGGGCTACGAATGGCGGGGCTTCCGGCCGTTCCGCGATAAGGAGGACGCCGGCCACGAGGACGCCTGGTACTCCTTCGTGACCGGCCGCGACGAGGGCTATCCGGTCGCGGCGCTGTCCGGCGCGCAGGCCCAGGTCCGGCACCGGCTGGCCCTGCTGGAGGAATATGGCGGCCAGCCGGTGACCGAGCGCGAGATCCACCTGTGGCAGCAGGTCAACCCGGTGACGACCGAGGTGCTCAGCCAGCTCACGCTCGGCGCGCCGCAGATGCTCTACAACGGCGGGCTGCCCCAGGCCAGGGTGCGGTACTTCGATGCCGCCCGGCGCCGGCCTGGCCTGCCGCCGGGAGTGGCCGCGCTGGTATCCCGCGTGGAGCCGCGGGACACCGTCGTCGACTTGGTCAACATGGACGCGACCGGGACGGCGTCCGTGCTCGTGCAGGCCGGCCCGTTCGCGGAATCGGAGATCACGAGCGGCAGCTACACGAGCGCGGCCCCCGCCGGTCCCGGCCCGTGGCAGGGCCACCGGCTGCCGGCGGCGGCCACGGTAACCGAGACGCAGTTCACGGGGGCCGGTCCCTGGCTGGCGGTGGAGCTGCCGCCCAGCACACGGATCCGACTCCGGCTGAACATCCGGCTCCGCACCCGGGTCCCCTCCTACGCCGCGCCGTGGGACTGAACGCCGTGGGACTGAGCTGACACTGCCACACTGAAGGGGACATCACGCTTGAGGGCCCGATTGGAGCATCACAGTGAGCGACGCGGAGGAATGGAAGCCGGGGCAGGACACGCAGGCGGTTGCGACTGCACGGCTACTGGGACAGGACCCGGACAAGATCCACTGCCCGGCCTGGGGAGTCATCGGCAACCTGGGCGACAGCATCTGCTACGTCGGCGTCCCGGCCAAGGTTGCGGCGATCCAGGCTGAATTGCGCCGCCGCGTCGTCGATGCCGACCTTCCGGTGCGGGTGATCGAACCTGGCTTCGCGGGCGGGATCTCCGACGGGCAGCGTAACGGAACGCCCCAGATGCGCTATTCGCTGATTGGCCGGGAAACCACCAACGACGGCGTGTGCCTCCACCTGGAAGGGAGCGACGTGCGCGGTGTGGTCGCGGTGGTCGCCTGCGACAAGCCCCCGGTGGGGACCCTCGCCGCGATCCTGGAGCGCAACGTCCCCGCGGTGATCATGTCCGACGGCTCGATCCGCCCTGGCATCGACGCCCGCACCGGTGAGCCGATCGACATCATCTCCTGCTTCCAGGCGGCGGCGGAGCCGCCGGCCGAGCGGCGGCGGGTGGCGCTGGAGGCATCGCCGGGCCATGGCAGCTGCGGCGGCATGTTCACCTACAACACCATGCAGTCGTTCATCGCGACCTGTGGCATGGAGCCGCTGCACATGGTGGCCCCGGCATCGGAAGATCCGCGCCGCATCGGGGAATTCCCCGCCCAGCTGCTCGACGCGCTGCAGGTGCTCGCGGAGCGCGGCATCCGGCCGCGTGACATCGTCACCCCGGCGGCGCTGCGCAACGCCACCCTGGTCGCCATCGCGATGGGCGGCTCCACCAACGTCGTGCTGCACGCGCCCGAGCTCGCCCGGGCCGCGGGCATCGACTACTGGCGCGAGGTGATCTCCCAGGAGGAGTTCAACCGGATGTCGCGCATGCTGCCCGTGCTCGTGAACGCGCGGCCGTTCGGGCGGTACTCGATGGTCGACATCGATGCCAAGGGCGGCCTGCCGGTGATCGTGCGCGAACTGCTCAGCGCGGGAATGCTCGACGGCACGTGCCTGACCTGTACCGGTGAGACGCTCGCCGAACAGGTCGCACGCCTGCGCCCGGCCGCACCCGACGGGGACGTCATCCACTCGGTGTCGGCGCCGTTCAAGCCGACCGGCGGCCTGCGGTTGCTCCGCGGTAACCTCGCCCCCGGCGGCGGTGCGGTCATCAAGCTGGCCGGGGTCGAGGGCGGAATGGAGGACGGCCGGTTCGCCGGCCGTGCCCGTGCGTTCGACAGCGAGCAGGCGCTGCTTGACGCGCTGGCCACGACGCCGGAGCAGTTCCAGGACCGCGACATGGTGGTGATCCGCTACGAGGGACCGCGCGGCGCGCCGGGCATGCCGGAGATGCTCGATCCCACCTCGCGGATCACGGCCCTCTGCCGGCAACGCGGTATCACCATCGCGCTGATGACCGACGCCCGCTTCTCGGGCGGGTCGGTCGGGCTGGTGATCGGCCACGTGTCGCCCGAGGCGGCGCTCGGCGGGCCGATCGCCCTCATCGAGGACGGCGACACGATCGTGGTCGACGTGAACCAGGACACCCTCGACTGCACCGAGCTCAACGACGCGGCGACAGCGGCCGCGCGCCGCGCGCGGTGGCAGGCCGAGGCGGACCGCAACGGCGGGACGCACCCGCTGGTCCGGCCGGCCGGTACCCGGCTGCTCCGCCGGATGCGCGCCAGTGCCCTTCCCCCGCTCCAGGGCGGCGGGCTGTCGGATGCCGCTCCCGCGCAATCCGCGGAGGCTTCCCTACCCGGCGCCTGAACCGATCCGGTACCAGCGGCGGGCGTTGCCGCCGAAGACCAGGCCCGGATCCGATCCGGCCAGCGCTTCGCGCGCGGTGTCCGCCACGTCGGCGTAGGACGCCGCCAGCAGGCAGACCGGCCAGTCGGAACCGAAGAGCACCCGGTCCTCGCCGAAGGCGTTGATCAAGGTCTCCGCCACCGGACGCAGGTCAGCCACGTGCCAGCGGACGCCGGGGGCACGGGTTACGAGACCGGAGAACTTGACCGCCGCATTGGGGCGGCGGGCCAGCGCCCGGACCGACCGGGCCCACTCGGCGAACTCTTGTCGATGCGCGGTGAGCGGCGGGTGGCCGGCGTGGTCAAGCATCACCCGCAGTCCGGGATGGGCGGCGGCCACCATGGTCACCGCCGCGAGCGCGGGCGGCCCGGCCAGCGTGTCCAGAGCCAGGTCTTCCGCCGCCAGCCGGCGCAGGGCGGCGGCTGGGGCCGGTCCGGCCAGTCGGCCGGGATCGCGGCCGTCCCGCAGGTTCGCCCGGACGCCCACGAGCCGCTGCCCGCCCGGTCCGCTCCGCAGCCGGGCCAGACTCGCGGCGGCGCCCGGATCGTTCAGGTCCAGCCAGCCGACGACCCCCGCCAGGGCCGGAGTGACGGGACAGCCGCCGGGTGAGCGGTCGGTGGCGGGAGGGCCGTCCCCAGCGGGAGAGCCGTCCCCAGCGGGCGAGCCGGCGGCCCGCGCCAGGAGTTCCCGCGTTTCGGCGATGTCGTGCGCTGCCTGCACCGTCACCATCGCGGTGATCCCGGTGCCGGCGGCCGCCGCGACCAGGTCGGCGAGCCCGAACGGGCGGTTCAGCGCGGCCAGTTCCGGCTTGGCCAGCCACGGGTAACGACGGGGATGGGGCACCCACAGGTGGTGGTGACTGTCGACGCCCGCCGCGGTCAGGCCGGTGGCGGCCACGTGCTACTGCTCTCCCGGAAGCGGCACCTCGGGCGGCAGCAGCCCTTCCGTGCGGAACTGCTCCCAGCACGACGCCGGGATGGCGGTCCGCGCGTGACCGATGTTGGCGGTCAGTTCCGCCGGGCCGCCCGCTCCGTTGAGCACCGACACCACGGCCGGATGCCCCCAGCCGAACTGCAGCGCCGCGGCCGGGAGCGGCACGCCATGTCGCTCGCAGACCCGGGCCAGCGCGCGGGCCCGCTCGACGATTTCGCCCGGCGCGGCGCGGTAGTCGTAGCGGGCGCCGTCCCGCGGGTCGGCCAGGACGCCGCTATTGAAGACGCCGCCGAGCACCACGCCGATCCCGTGCTCGCGGCAGCGGTCGAGCAGCCGCAGGCCGGACGTGTCGAGCAGCGTGTAGCGGCCGGCCAGCAGGACGAGGTCAACACCGAGCGCGGGGTCGGCGACGAAGCCCTCGAGCATCGCGGCCTGGTTCATGCCCGCGCCGATCGCGCGGACCGTCCCGTCCTCCCGCAGGGCGCGCAGCGCGGGGAACGCTCCCTGCCTGGCGGCAGCCTCGGCGTGATCCGGGTCGTGCACGTAGACGATGTCGGCCGCGGCCAGCCCTAGCCGGCGCAGGCTGCCCTCCAGTGACGCGCGCACCGCGGCGGGGGAGAAGTCGAACGTCTCCGTTCCCGCCCGCTCGTCGATGACGCGGCCCACCTTCGTGGAGAGCGTGAACTGGCCGCGGGGGTGCCGGGCCAGGGCAGCGCCCGCGCGCCGCTCGGCCGCGCCGAGCCCGTAGTGCGGCGCGGTGTCCGCGTACGTGATGCCGTTGGCCAGGGCCAGGTCCACGGTCGTGGCCGCGTCGCCGGCCGCCCGGTCACCGATCAGGTCGCCCAGCGCGGCGGTGCCGAGGCCCAGCGGCGACAGGATCAGGCCCGACCGGGGCAGCGGGCGGGGGTCGATCACGAGGCCGCCCGCTGGCCGTCGGCCCGCGTGAACCGGAACACGGTCTCATACCTCCGCTCGTCCGTGTGCTCCAGCCAGATCATGGACCTGTCGGCGCGCGCGGCGGAGTCGCCGGCCACGTGGTGCGTGGACGGCTCCAGGCCCACCGCGTAGGAGCCTTCGCGCAGGTTGAGCCACTGGAAGAACGCGGGGAAGGCGGACGGGTCGAAGTCGAGCTCGAATCCCCGGCCCAGCCGGTCGTTGCGGAGCCGCGCCCGGGTCCGCCCGTCCGCGTCCGGGACCAGAACGTGCTCGTAGACCTGCTCCACGAAGCCCGGCTGCGGACCGGGCAGCACGATGTGCGGGAAACCCTGCGACTGCACGCTGTCGCTGCGCCAGATCGTGTCGGCGACCGCGGCGTCGAACCGCGCGCCTTCCTCCAGGAGCGGCCAGCCCACGTTGACGTGATACAGGAACATGTGCGGCGTGCGGTCGAACCCGGCGTTGACGACCGTGTCGGCTAGCCGGATCTCGGTGCCGCCCAGATCCGCCTCGATCCGCCGGCGCAGCACCAGGTGCTCGCCGAAGATCGCGGCCTGGCGCACCTCGCCTTCCGCCCACAGCACGCAGCGGTCGCCGTCCCAGCGCTCCCCGTAGCCGGTCAGCCGCGCGGGAATGTTTGCCACGCGGCCGTGCAGGCCGTGCCGGACGGTCTGCCGGGGCGGGTAATGGTAGTGCTCCGCGCCGACGACGCCGCCAAACAGCGTGTGATCGAGCCCCCCGGTCACCAGCAGGCCCGACATGCTGCGCAGCCACGATAGGCCGTCCTCGTCGTTCACCTCGTGCAGTCCCGGATGGCGGAAGCCGGTGGCCGACCGCCACCCCACGCTGAGGTCGTCGAACTCGGCGAGTCCGATGTCCATGGCCCGGTCGACGAGCACGTCGAAGCGCAGCCCGCCCCCGGTGCGGAACTCCAGGACCCGGATGCCCCGCTCCGCGCCGTCGTCGAGCACGACCGCGCGCACGCCGCCCGCCGCGGCGAGTTCGCCCGCGTGCCGCGCGATCACGTTTCTGTCCGCGGTCGTCATGCCATCACCCAGCCGCCGTTGACCTCGATCGTCTGCCCGGTGACGAACGAGGAGTCCGGCCCGGTCAGGAACGACACCACGGCGGCCAGCTCATCCGGCGTCCCGCGCCGCTTGAGCGCCTGATGGTCAAGGACGAACTGGTTGTAGCCCTCGGGATCGGCGTGGATTGTCTCGGCCGCGGTGGGAAACGCGCCGGGGGAGACGCAGTTGACCCGGATGCCGGAGGTCCCCAGCTCGCGGGCGAGCGCGCGGGTCAGCGCGATCGCGGCGCCTTTGGTCGCCGCGTACGAGGCGAGGCCGGCCCAGCCGCCGTGGGCCACGATCGAGGCGATGTTCACGATCGCGCCGCCGCCGGAGCGCGCCATCTGCCTGGCGGCGGACTGCGCGCACAGCCAGTAGCCGCGCTGGTTCACCGCCTGCACGTCGTCGTACTCTGCCAGCGGTACGTCGAGGAAGGGCCGTGCCGGGTAGATCGCGGCGTTGTTCACGAGGATCGCGGTGCCGCCTTGCTCCTGGCCGACCGCCCCGAACAGCTCGCTGACCGCTTCGGGCTCGCGCAGGTCGAGCGTCCAGGCGCGGACGTCGCCGCCGGCCGCCGCGACGTCCGCGCGGGTCTCCTCCAACGCCGCCGCGGAGATATCCGCGACCACCACCGAATGGCCGTCCGCCGCTAGCCGCCGGGCGATCGCCCGGCCGAGAGCGCCGCCCGCGCCGGTCACTACCGCATTGCTCACCCTGACCTCCTCGTCGTGGCCGCTTCGCTTTCGCGCGTGTACAGCTGGTTGACCCGCCGCAGGATCTCCCGTCCCGGCGTGCCGCCGCGGAGCCCGTCGCGCAGCGCCGCCGACGCGGCGGCCTGAAACTCGACATATCCGGGGAACCGGGGTCGTACCCACGCCTGCTCGATCGTGTGGCGAGTCGCCGAGTAGAAGCCGCCCGCGCTGGCGTCGGTCTCGGCGTCCTGCCAGGCGCGCCGGTCCGCGCTCTGCCCGCCCAGTTCCCGGTACACGCCGACCTGAGTGTCTTCGGACACGAGCCGGAGCAGCAGCCCTCGGGCCGCTGCCAGGTCGGCGCATGATCGCGTCACCGCGACACCGGTCCCGCCGAGCACGCTGCCGGTCCCGCCGCGGCCGGCCGGGGCGTCGAACGCCGCCAGCGCACGGGCCCCCGGCCGCGGCCGGGCGTAGGTCACGTATCCGTACACGAGCGGGCAGTAGGCCGGCCCGCCGTCGGCCGCCATCGCGTCGAGGACGGCGATCGGGTTCCGCCCGGCCAGTTCCGGGTCGGCGTGGGCCAGCAGGTCGGCCATGATCGCGAGGGCCTCGGCGCCCGCTTCCGGATCGGCGAATACTCCGCCCGCGGGCGGGGCCGCCGGGGAAGCCCCGAGCGCTACGCAGATCGCGCTGAACATCAGCAGCGCGTGCGGGCCGCCCAGGCACACGGCGGTGCGGTGCTCCCTGGCCGCGCGCCGCGCGTCGTCCCATGTCGCGGGTCGCATCTCGAGCAGGTCCGGGCGGCCGACGGAGACCTGGGCGGCCGCGTCGATGGGCAGCGCCCACTGGCGGCCGCCGAAACGGTAGCTGGCGTAGGACGATCCCGCCGAGACGTCCGCGCAGGCGGCGAGTTCCGCGGCGGACAGCACCTCGTCCAGGGGGCGCAGGGCCCCGTCGCGGACCGCCTCGCCGAGTCCGGGGTGATCCAGGACCACGAGGTCGTAGTCGTCGGCGAGCGTCCGCAGCGGACGCGACTCGAACCCCTCGAGCGGCTGCCGGTCCCAGCGGACCGCGGGTCCGGCGGCGGTCCGGGTAGCGGCCGCCAGCGCGTCCAGGACCACGTACCCGCGTGGATGATCCCAGGTCAGCCCGCGCAGGCCGCCGCTCACGGCCGGCGTTCCCGCGACGCCACCACGCCGCGGGCCTCGAGATCGTCCGCCGACGTCCCGTCGATCCCCAGCTCCGTGAGGATCTCGCGTGTCTGCTGGCCGGTGAGCGGCGCGCCCCGGTACACGGCGGGCTCGGTCTTGCTGAACCGGTACGGGTACCCCGGCGTGGTCACGCGGCCCTCCGTCGGGTGGTCGTAGCTGACGAAGGAGCCGTTCTGCGCGACCTGCGGGTCCTTGACCAGATCGTCGTAGGAATACACGGGTCCCGACCAGATCCCGCGCTCGGCGAACACTGTCAGCCACTCGTCCGTGGTCCGCCCGGGCAAGGCGGCGCGGACCATCGCGGTGATCTCGTCGCGGCGGGTGTGCCCGTCCAGGTGGTCATCCATCGCCGCCAGTGACGACAGGCCGAGCACCTCGCCGAGCACGGGCAGGCTGGGCATGGCGAGCGCGAGGTAGCCGTCGGCCGTGGCGAACACGCCGTAGGGCGCGCGGATGTAGGTGTGGCCGTGCGGCTGCTCACCGCGGTGCTGCGGCACGCCGCCGACCGTGAATACCGACAGCTCCTGCATCTGCACCGCGATCGCCGCGTCGAGCATGTTGACGGTGACGAGCTGGCCCTCGCCGGTCCGCTCCCGGTGCAGCAGCGCGGCCAGCGCGCCCTCGAACGCGCTGTAGGCGGTGATCGCGTCGACGGCATAGGTCCCGGCCGGGGCCGGGGGATCGGCCGCCTTCCCGGTGCTGAGCATCGCGCCGCTCATCGCCTGCAGCAGCAGGTCCTGGCCGGGCCGCCCCGCGTACGGCCCGGTCTCGCCGTACCCCGATATGGACACGTAGACGATGTCGGGGCGGACGGCCTTGATGGCCTCGTAGTCCACACCGAGGCGCTCCGCCACGCCGCTGCGGTAGTTCTGCAGGAACACGTCACTGGTACGAGCGAGGTCGAGGACGATCTCGCGTCCTGCGGCGGACTTGAGGTCGACGGCAAGGCTCCGCTTGTTGCGGTTGAGGGCCAGGAACGAGGCGTTGACCTCGTTGCCGGCCGCGCCGCCGGCCGGGGCATGCCGTTGCCATTCTCCGGTGACCGGCTCGACTTTGACGACGTCGGCGCCGAGGTCGCCCAGGCGCATCGCCGCCAGCGGGCCGGCCATGGCGATGGACAGGTCCACCACGCGGTATCCGGACAGGATTCCCATGAGGAAAGCTCCCTACCGTCCGCGGAAGACCGGGGCGCGCCGCTCGGTGAAGGCCGCCCGCCCCTCGTCCGCGTCCGACGTCGCGAAACAGATGGTCTGCAAGTGGCGCTCGTAGTCGATGGCCCGCGTGAGCGGCATCTCGTACGCCGCACGAAGGTTCAGCTTGGCCGTCTGGGCCGCCACCGGCGCCCGGCTGGCGATCACCTCGGCCAGTGCCCGCGCCCGGGGCGCCAGTACCTCCGCCGGCACGACCTCGCTGACCAGGCCCCAGCGCAGTGCGGTCGCCGCGTCGATGGGGTCACCGGTCAGCAGCATCATGGCCGCGTTGGACAGGCCGACGGAGTGCGCGAGCAGCGCGGACTGGCCGCTCCCGCCGATCCAGCCCAGCTTGATCTCCGGCGCCGCGAACGTCGCGTTCTCCGCGGCGACGCGGATGTCGCAGGCGAGGGCGAGTTCGAGCCCGCCGCCGAGCGCGTGCCCGTTGACCGCCGCGATTACCGGCTTGCGCAGACCTCGCAGCAGGTCTCCGTAGTCCTCGCGCAACCCGAACTCCCACGGCGTCGAGTACTCGCCGAGCCCCGCGATGTCGCTGCCCGCGCAGAACGCGCGGCCGGTGCCCGTCAGCACGACGGCCCGAACCGAGTCGTCGGCGTTGACGGCGGCGACATGCGCGGCGAGCTGCGCGGTCATGCCGGCCGTGAGCGCGTTGAGCTTGGCCGGGCGGTCCAGGGTCACGATGGCGACGTGCCCGTCGATGGCCAGGCGCACCTGGCCGGGTTCCCCGCCGGATTCTGCGGTCAAGAGGTCTCCCGGATAGCGTCGTCCCTGGCCACTTCGACGACTTCGCGCATCGCCGTTTCGGCTTTGACCGTGTGGCCGCGCCGGATGGCGAGCGCTACCCGTTCGTGCGCGGGCAGGGTCTCGCGGTTGTGGCCGATGGAGTGGGTGTGCAGTGGCCGGATCGCGCGCATGGCGACGCTGACCACGTCGTGGATGTAGAGCAGCAGGTCGTTGTTGGCCGCCGCGAAGATCGCGCGGTGGAAGCCGAGGTCGGCCTCGATGAACGCGTCCGGGTCATCGACGGTGGCCCACAGCCGCGCCATCTCGACCGCGATGGCGCCGCGCTGCTCCGCGGTCGCCGACTCGGCCGCGAGCCGGGCGGCGCCGGGCTCGAGCGCGACCCGCAGGCCCGCCAGCGACCGGATGTCGGCCGCGCCCGGATCCTCGCCGAAACGCCAGGTGAGTACGTCCGGGTCCAGCAGGTTCCACGACTCGCGGGGCCGCACGCGGGTGCCGGCACTCGTGCGGCTTTCCAGCAGCCCCTTGCCGGCGAGCACCTTGACGCCCTCACGCAGCGCGGACCGGCCGACGCCGAACTCGCTTACCAGCTCATCTTCCGTCGGCACGGCGTCACCAGGCGCCAGCCCGCCGCGGACGATGCGCGCTCCCAGCTCGTGGACGACCTGAGCGTGCCGGGCACGCTCGGGATACGCAGTCGGCAAAGGCGTTCTCCTCGAATTCCTGGACTGGCACGACGGTAGGTCACATCGCGTCGCCAGTCAACACTTCATCAGATGAAGGTGGTTATTGATCAGATGAAGCAGGTGCCTCACCGGGAACGCTGGACTGCCGGTTTCGGCCAGGTACTTCCCGAACTGGGGTATTGACGAGGCATATACCGGAAATTTACGCTCGTGTCACGCCAGCGTTAATCGACTATCGATTGTCGATGCATTCTCGTCCGGACTGGCCAGTGCGCCGCGATCCCTGTCCGGACAGCGTTGCCCCGAACTGGCTGGCGCATGACGAAGGGTGAGCCGATGAGCGACCGTGAACTACCGGAGTCCAGACCCTCGAATTCCCGGAAGATGTCCCGCCGGGCAATGCTCGGGGGGAGCGTCGGCGCCGCCTACGCCACGGCGGTGACGGTCGGCCACGCGCAGCCGGCGTTGGCGGCGGAGACCGCGCCGTCCGCGGTGGCGGCCGCCGGGCCCGGTGCCGCGCCGGACCCGGGAACCCGCACGTTCTTCGTGTCCCCGGCCGGTGACGACAGCGCGCTGGGCACGCAGAGCCGGCCGTGGAAGACCATCGAGCACGCGCGGGACGCGATCCGGGAATGGGGGCTGACCGACCCGCAGCGCATGCACGGCGACATCACGGTCAATGTCCGGGCGGGCGACTACGAAGTCGCGCAGACGATCACGTTCGACGAGCGCGACTCCGGCGCCAGCGGGCACCAGGTGATCTACCGCAGCTACGACGGCCCTGGCCAGGCGCGCCTGCTCGGCGCGCGGCAGATCACCGGCTGGCAGCCGTACCAGAACGGCATCTACCGCGCCCAGGTCCCGGCGAACGAGCCGTTCTACACGCTGTTCGAGAACGACCAGCGCGCGGTTACCGCCCGCTACCCGAACATCGGCGACGGCCCCACCGTCGGACCGTACCTGCAAAGCGCCGACAGCAGCGACGACGCGCTGACCAACTCGACGACCTGGCTGGCGTTCAACGCCGGCGACTGGAACGAGAACTGGAACCTGGGCGAGTACACCACGTGGCCCGCGCAGGTCGTCGTCTGGTCCGGCGGTCACTGGAGCTGGTTCACCGATACCGTGCCGATCCTGAACGTCTCGTGGACCAAGAACTTCGTCACGCTCAACTACCCGGCGCGCTATTCGCTGTTCTCCCAGGTGGGCTCTCGCTACTTCATCCAGAACTCCCTTGATTTCCTCGACCAGCCGGGCGAGTACTTCCTCGACCCGATCGGCGGCTGGCTCTACTACATGCCGCGTAACGGCTCGCTTGACAACTCCACGATGTGGGCGCCCACCGTGACGACGCTGATCGAGATCGCGGGGTCCTCGCCCGACCAGCGGGCGCAGGACATCACGTTCGACGGCTTCGCGCTCGAGTACTCCGACTTCATGCAGTGGTACCGCTACGGCTGGAACGCGACCGGCGACTCGGGCCTGGTGCACAAATACCCGGACTACGACCGCCAGATCGAGATGACCCGCAACCGGCACGGCATGATCACGCTGACGAACACGCGGGGCATCACGCTGAACGCGCTGAATATCTCCAACACCGGGTTCCACGCCATCTACTCGCTATTCGCCAACGACCACGTCGCGATCTCGAACAGCCTCTTCGCGCACATCGGGGCCGACGCGATCAAGATCGAGGGCGGCTACCCCGGCGAGGGGAACATCTCCCACGACCACACGGTGACGAACAACTACATCAACTACGTGGGCGAACTCGTCCCCGGTGACGCCTCCGGCGTAGAGATCCTGGACACCGGCAACACTACGGTCAGCCACTGCGAGATCCTGCACAGTCCCCGCTACGCGGTGGCGCTCAAGAGCATCACCACGGTCGCCAACGCCGACCAGTACTGCAACAACATCACGCTCGAGTACCTGAAGGTCGCGCACGCCGGCCTGGACAGCGGCGACATGGGCGCGATCGACGCCTACGGCGTGAGCAACGACCCGCCGTACACGGTCAACAAGCTGATGAACCAGATCACGGTCACCGACGTGAACGCGGACCCGTCGATGCCCGACGTGCCGCCCAGCGGCATCCACATGGACTCCGGCGGCGAGGGGTTCAACTTCACCAACATCGTGATCACCGACACCGAGTACACGACGCCATTCCACGGTGACACCCACAACAACACGTTCAGCAACTGCAGCTGGCTCACCGGCTTCGATGACAGCCTGATGCAATACGACCAGATCGGCGTGACCGCCGACTTCCCGTACGCGACAGAGGCGGCGGCACTCGGTGACTGATAACAGCAAGAAGCGGCAGGTCAGCAGGAGAACCGCGCTCATGGCGGCGGGCGGCCTGGCCGCGGTTGGCGCATCCGGGATACTCGGCCAGGGCACCGCCCGCGCCGCGGCCGTCGCCGCCCAGGGCAGCACGCCGGACGACAGCACGAACTCCGGCCTCGTGCTGTGGTACCACGATCCGGCGCAGGACTGGCAGGGCTACCTCTATAACCCGCTGCCAATCGGCAACGGGGCGCTGGGCGCGATGGTGTTCGGCGGGGTCGCCCAGGAGCACGTCCAGTTCAACGAGCACACGCTATGGACCGGCGGCCCCGGCTCGGCCGACGGCGGCCAGCCGTACAACTTCGGCAACTGGTACTCGCCGCGGCCGGGCGCGCTGGAGACCGTGCGCACCACGATCCAGGGCGAGCTGTCCTCGGTCACCCGCCCGGACGACAGCGCCACCTGGGGGGCGAGCATGCTCTGCCAGGACGCCGACGGGTACGGCGCCTACCAGGCGTTCGGCGACGCGTACATCACGCTGACCAGCCCGCCGGCCGCCTACACCGCCTACCGGCGGCAGCTCGACCTGAACACCGGTATCACGACCACGACCTACGCGGCGGACGGCGTCACCTACCAGCGGGAGTTCCTGGCGAGTTACCCCGACGGGGTGGTCGCCGGCCAGTTCACCGCCAGCACGCCGGCGGCGCAGTCGTTCACCGTGTCGGTCGCCCCGCCCGGCAGCGGCCCGGCGACGGTCACTTCGGCCGGCGGCCGCATCACGCTGCGCGGCAGCCTGTCCGACAACGGCATGAACTACGAGGCACAGCTCCAGGTGCTGGCCGACGGCACCCGGGCGAAGGTCACCGGCAACGCTGACGGCTCGGTGACCGTGACCACGGCGGACTCGGTCGTGCTGGTGCTGACCGCGGGCACGGACTACGCGGCCAGCTACCCGTACTACCGCGGCGCCGACCCCCATCAGCGGGTCACGGCGGTGCTGGACGCGGCCACGAAACGACCCTTCACCGCCGTGCGCGGGCGGCATCTGGACGACTACCAGGAACTGTTCGGCCGCGTCAGCTTGCAGATCCCGCAGGTGCTCGGCGGCGTCGACCCGTCGCTGGACATCGACGACCAGATGAACCTGCTCGACCAGGCGATGACCGACGAGGCCGCCAACGAGGACGTGATCACGGCGCTGAACCGGAACCTGGAGCCGCTGCTGTTCCAGTTCGGGCGCTACCTGCTGATCAGCTCCTCCCGGCCGGGTTCGCTGCCGGTCAACCTGCAAGGCGTCTGGAACGACGTGACGGACCCGCCGTGGAACTCCGATTACACGACCAACATCAACCTCGAGATGAACTACTGGCCCGCCGAGGTGACCAACCTGGCCGAAACCACGGCGCCGCTGTTCGACTTCATCGAGGCGCTGCGTGAGCCAGGCCGGGTCACCGCCCGGGAGATGTTCGACGCGAGCGGCTGGACCGCGATGAACCACCTGAACCCGTTCGGCTACACGGGAGTGCAGCCGAGCCCGACCGAGTGGTCTCCGGAGTCAACCGGCTGGCTGCTGCACTCGATGTGGCGGTACTACCGCTACACCGGAGACCGCGAGTTCCTCGCGACCCGCGCCTACCCGGCGATGCTCGAGGCGACCGAGTTCTGGCTGGACTATCTGGTCACCGATCCGACCGACGGAAAGCTGGTGGTCTCGCCCAGCTACTCTCCCGAGCAGGGGCCGTATACCCCGGCCTGTTCCTATTCCCAGATGGTCGTCTGGGACCTGCTGTCCAACACGATCGAGGCCAGCGCAGAGCTGGGCACCGACGCGGCCTACCGCGCGAAGCTCCAGTCGACGCTGGACAACCTGGACCCGGGCCTGCGTATCGGTACCTGGGGCCAGCTTCAGGAATGGAAGGTGTCCTCCTGGGACGACCCCAACAGCAACCACCGGCACATCTCCCACCTGTACGGCGTGTTCCCCGGCCACCAGATCACGCCGTCCACGCCGGACCTGTTCGACGCCGCCACGGTCAGCCTGAACGTGCGGACCGTGAACGACTCGGAGAACGGGATCGGCTGGCGGCTGGCGCTGCGGGCCAACCTGTGGGCGAGCCTGCGGGACGGGAACACCGCGCTGGCCGAGGTCGACCACCAGATCTGGCGCAACATCCTCGGCAACATGCTCAACAACGACCCGTTCCAGATCGACGGCAACCTCGGGTCAACCGCGGCGATGGCCCGGATGCTGATCCAGGAGACCGACGGCGCCACCGACATCCTGCCGGCCCTGCCGCCGCAGTGGGCGTCGCAGGGGTCCTTCGCCGGGCTGCGCGGGCACGGCGGCTTCGAGTACGACGTGGCGTGGAGCGACGGCGTGCCGACGCTTATCAAGGCACGCTCCGGCCTCGGCGGGACCGCGCGCATCCGCAGCGGGCCGCTGACCGCCGGCCCGCTGACCGTATCGGCTGGCCGCCGGCCCGTGGCGCACGGAGTCAGCGGCGGGGTGCTCATCCTGCCGACCGTGGCCGGACAGGTATACGAGATCTCGCCAGCGAGCTAGCGGGCACCAAGTCCAACCGGCACCGTCGCCCGGTGGCGGGACAGGGGAGTTTCCTGTCCCGCCACCGGGCTTTCGCGGTTACGGGGGGGCGGGTTGCTCGTATATCCGGATTCCGGATGTTCTGCTGCGGAGTTATGGCATTGACCATAGTCGTCGCCTGCGGAGACGATAGCAACCACCAACAAACGGATCATAAAAGGCCCGCGTTCACGCGGGCGGAACCGACGCCGCGACGACGAGGTGAGGAATGACAGACAAGGCGCTGACGCAGGAGACCGACGGTACGCTCGAGCGCTTCCGGGATCTTCAGACCGGGATCGTGACCGACGCGTTCCTTCGGCTGGGGCTGAGCGGCTGGATGGACGCGGTTCTCCCGCTCGTGCCGGGCAGCCGCATCGTGGCGCGGGCACGCACGCTCGCCTGGGGTCCCGTGCGCCGCGCCGGCCGACTCGAGGCGAGCATGTACTCGCTCATGTCGCGGCTAAGCCCGGGGGAGGTGATGGTCATGGGCGCGGGCGGCACGCACGACAACCTCATGGGTGACAACATGGCCACCTTCGCGCACCGCAGCGGGCTGGCGGGGATCGTGACGGATTCGCGGACCCGCGACCGGAGCGGGATGCGCGCGCTGGGGCTGCCGGTCTTCTCCCGGGGCGCCGCGGTGAAGCCGCCCACCGAGGTCGAGATGCGGGAGGCCGACGTCGCGATCACTTGCGGCGGCGCCCAGGTACGGCCCGGCGACATCATCGTGGCCGACGACGACGGCGTGCTCGTGGTCCCCGCGGACCAGGCCGACGACGTCCTTTACCAGATTGAGGACCTCGCCGAGGTCGAGGAGGCGATGGGCAAGGCCATCAAGGGCGGCGCCAGCGTCGGGGAGATCGAGAAGATCGCGGCCAGGAAGAAAGTGCTGCGGCCGTGACCGAGCCTGCCGACCTGGAGCTCATCGCCGAGCGTGAGGATGCCCTTTACGCGGCGCTCGCCGGCGGCGCCTCCGGAGCCTTCGATGGCCTGTTCTCCGACGACGTCACCTACATCCACTCCACCGGCGTCGCCGAGACCAAGGCCGAGAACATCGCCGGCCAGGCGCACGGCGTGCACCGGCACGGGGCCACGACCACTGTCAGCAAGCGGACGCGGGTCATCGGGGACGTGGCGGTCACGCGGGGCATCATCGACATGATCGACACCGCTCACGGCGAGCCGTACAGCTTCCGGCTGCGCCAGACGCTGGTCTGGATCCGCGAGGACGGGACGTGGCGGCTGCTGGTCCGGCATGCCACCAAGATCCCAGTCGCCTAGGACGTGAGGGGGATATGAGCATGAACACCGACAAGGTCGAGGCGCGCCTGTACGGGGCGCTAGCGGCGTCGGACACCGGCGCCCTCGGCGAATTGCTGTCGGCGGACTTCACCCACGTCCACGCGGCCGGGTTCGCGGACACCAAACAGGAATACCTCGCCGGGCACCGCAGCGGCGTGTTCCGGTCGGGGACGGTCCGCCGCCTGGGCGGCTGGACGCAGGCCGAGGGCGACCTCGCGGTCACGGTCGGGGCCATCGAAGTGACCGGGCCGGGGTCCGTGGCCCTGTTTGAGCAGACGCTGGTCTGGATCCGCGAGGACGCGACATGGCGGCTCCTGCTCCGGCAGCTCACGAAGTCGGCCACGGATCAGCCGACCGCGGGAAGGACAGCATGAACACCCGCACCGTCGAGAGCGTGGTCGCGCGCGAGAGCGAGTTCTACGCGGCCCAGGCGTCCGCGGACGTCGCGGCGCTGGCGGACATCATGTCCGGCAGGCTCCGGTTCGCGCACACGACCGGCCTCGTCGACACCAGGGAGTCCTACCTCGAGGGCGTGCGCGCCGGACGGCACGTGCACGGCGAGATCAGCCGCGTCCACGGGCAGACCCGCGTGTCCGGCGACGGCGCGATCACGATCGGGGTCATCGACATGGCGGCCATGCCGCCCGGCGTGCCGCCGTTCACGATGCGGATCTACCACGTCCTCGTCTGGGCGCGGGAAGACGGCCGCTGGCGGCTTACCGCCCGCCAGGCCACGCGCCAGCCCCTCTGAGCCTGAACACCTGTATCACCCCCCTTTGACCACACCGGAGTGCGAGAAGATGAGCACTGAGACAACGGAATCCGGCGGGCTCGCGGTCGTGGGGTGCTTCACGACGCGGCAGCGCGAGGCGCGCGGCACTGGCCCGCGGGTCTTCCGCTACGCGCACGGCGCGCGGTCGGAGCACCCGCGGTGGGAGCACCTCGGCCAGCTGGACGGGATCGTCAACCCGTCCTTCTTCCGGGCGGACCGCGCCAGGAACGTCATCTACGCGGCCCACGGCGACTCGAACATGGCGAGCGCCTACGCCATCGACCCCGCGTCCGGGGGCATCACGCCGCTCGGGGAAGCCGACACGACCGGCAGCAACGGGGTCGCGGTCGCCCTCCACCCGTCCGGGCGCTTCCTGTTCGTCGCCAGCTACTCCAGCGGCAGCGTGAGCGCGCTGCCGGTCATGGACGACGGGAGCCTGGCCGACGCGACGCACCGCCTCGACCTGCCCGGCGCGGCCGGGCCGCACAAGACCGAGCAGGCGGCGTCCCACCCGCACGACGCCGTCATCGACCCGTCCGGCCAGTTCCTCATCGTGCCCGATAAGGGCCTGGACCGGGTCTTCGTCCTGCGCGCCGACGAGCTGACCGGGGAGCTGTCCGTGGTCAGCGACGCCCCGGTGCGGCCCGGCGCGGGGCCGCGGCACATCACGTTCCACCCGGTCCTGCCGCGCGCGTACGTGATCGATGAGATCGACTCGACGGTCGTCTCGCTCGCCTGGGACCCCGCCGCGGGCAGGCTGGTGCCCCTGCACGTCGTGCCCGCGCTGCCCGATTCGTTCTTCGGCCACAGCACCGCCGCCGAGATCGTGATGCACCCGTCCGGCCGGTTCCTGTACACCTCGAACCGGGGTGCGGACACCGTCACGCGGTTTGAGGTGGACGAGGGCGGGGACCGTCTCACGCCGCGGGGATGGACGGCATCCGGCGGCCGCGACCCCCGGTACATGACCCTGTCGCCCGGCGGTGACCGCCTCGTCGTTGCCAACGAGCAGGGTGACAACATCACCGAGTTCGCCATCGACCCACGGGACGGGACGCTGCGCGTGGCCGCCACGGTCGCGACGGCCAGCCCGTCCGCCATCGCGTTCCTATAACCAGGTGATTCACATGCACGACAGTGGTGACAGCGTCGCTGTCGAACCTGACCTCCCCATCATCGACCCCCACCATCACCTGTGGACCGACGGACCCGGCGGGCGCTTCATGCTCGACGATCTCCTGGCCGACATCGGCAGCGGCCACGACGTGCGGGCCACGGTCTACATCGAGTGCGAATCGTTCTACCGGGGCAGCGGCCCCGCGGAATTCCGGTCCGTCGGCGAGGTCGAGTTCGCCAACGGCATCGCGGCGATGGGCGCCAGCGGCGCCTTCGGCCCGGCACGGTTCTGCGCGTCCATCGTCGGGTTCGCGGACCTCCGGCGCGGCGCCAAGGCCGCCACGGTCATCGAGGGCCTGGTCGCGGCGGGGAACGGGCGCCTGCACGGCATCCGGCAGATCGCCTCGCACGACCCCGAGGTGAGGATCCAGGCGCCGGCCGGGATGCTCGGCGACAGCGGGTTCCGCGAGGGATACGCCCGGCTGGCGGACTACGGGCTCAGCTTCGACGCCTGGATGTACCACTCGCAACTGCGCGAACTGCTGTCGCTCGCGGCCGGTCACCCCGACGTCCCGGTCATCGTCAACCACGCGGGCGGGCTCGCCGGCATGGGCGCCTACGCGACCCGGCGCGCGGAAGCGTTCCAGGACTGGCGCGCGGCGATGGGCGAGCTGGCACGGCTGCCGCACGTGAGCGTGAAGCTCGGCGGGTTCTTCATGCCGGCCTTCGGGCTGGGCTTCGAGCGCGCGAAGCGCATCGACTACCGCGAGCTCGCCGCCGCGGCGCGGCCGATCATCGAGACGTGCGTCGAGCTCTTCGGCACGAAGCGGTGCATGTTCGAGAGCAACTTCCCGGTAACCAGGGACTTCCTCACCTACCGGGACATCTGGAACACCTACAAGCACGCGATCAGGGACTACACGGTGGCCGAGAAGGCCGACCTCCTCCATGACACCGCGGAGCGGGTCTACCGCATTCCGCACGAACAGCCTTAGCCAGAGCCGCCGGAAGCGGCAGCAGCCAGAAGGGAATCGCCAATGCCAAGCGCTCAATGGCGAGCGATGCGGCCGCGGGACAACTCCGCGGAAGGCATCGAACAGCGCACCATGCGACGGGTCAGCAGAAGGCTCGTGCCGTTCCTGATCGTCGCCTACTTCATCGCCTACCTTGACCGCACGAACCTGAGTTTCGCGTCCCTGGAGATGAACAAAGACATCGGATTGTCGTCGGCCGCGTTCGGCTTCGGGGCCGGGATCTTCTTCCTCACCTACTTCCTGTTCGAGGTCCCGTCCAACCTGATGCTGGAGCGGGTCGGCGCCAGCAAGTGGATCGCCCGGATAATGATCACCTGGGGGATCATCTCCGGCGCCATGGCGTTCGTGGACGGGCCCAGTTCCTTCTACACGGTTCGCGCGCTCCTCGGCGCGGCCGAGGCCGGGTTCTTCCCCGGCATCATTTTCTACCTGAGCCTGTGGTTCCCGGCGGCCTACCGCGCCCGCATCGTGAGCGCCTTCATGGTGTCGGTCCCGATGTCGGTCGTCATCGGCGGGCCGCTGTCCGGGCTGCTGCTGTCGCTGCACGGGCCGTTCGGCATGGCGGGCTGGCAGCTGGTGTACATCGTGGAGGCGGTGCCGGCCCTCGCGCTCGGCGTGGCGACGTTCTTCTTCCTGACGGATGCGCCAGGACGTGCCCGGTGGCTGCCCGAGGATGAGCGGGCGTGGCTGGCGGCGCAGCTGGAAACCGAGCGGCTGCGGGCCGAGCAGGGCGCGAGCCGACGCTTCACCGTGCGGCAGGCGCTGGCCGACTCCCGGGTGCTGCAGCTCATCGTCGTCGACATCGCGATCTGCGCGCTGAACACCGGCGTCGGGATCTTCCTGCCGCAGATCGTGAAGGGCTTCGGGGTGGGCTCCAACCTCGACGTAGGTCTGATTACCGCGATCCCGTACCTGGTGGCGGCGATCGGCATGATCTGGTGGGGCATCCGGTCCGACCGGCGAAGGGAACGCAGGCTGCACACGGCCATCCCGCTCGGCATCTGCGCGCTCGGGCTCGTCGGGTCGGTGCTGATCCCCGGCAGCGCCCTCAAGATCGTCTGCATGACCGCGGTGATGTTCGGCCTGTACGCGATGCAGCCGGTGTTCTGGACCATCCCGGCGACGTTCGTGACCGGCGTCGCCCTGGCCGGGACGTTCGCGGCGATTAACTCGGTCGGCAACCTCGCGGGCTTCGTCGCGCCGTACGCGATGGGCTGGGCCAAGGACACGACCGGCAGCTACGACGCCGGGCTGCTGGGCATCGCGGGGGTGTCGGTGATCGGCATGCTGTTCGCGCTCTCGGTCGCCAAAGACCGGGTGACGGCGGGGCGCGACCGGGAGGCGACGGGAGCGCCGACGGTCCGGCCGGCGGGGCGATGACCGTCTGAGGGATGACCGCGCTAGGGATGGCCGTGTGCGGGATCAGCGCGGGAAGAACGCGGGCCAGCGCAGCGCGGCGCTGGCCCGCAGGTCGGGGAACGGCGGCGGCGCCGGCGTGCGCACGATCGTCCGCAGCAGGGCCATGCCCGGGCTGGATGCCTCGGCGCTGGCGGTCCAGTAGACCCCGACTTCCCGGGTGATCTCCGAGTCCATTGTCACGACCGACACGCCGTCGAGGCGGATGCTCTGCAGCGCCATCAGGTTGATCATCCCGATCCCCAGCCCGTGCCGCGCGAGGGCCACGATGGACTGCGGGTGGTTGGACACGTACTTGATCCGCGGGTTCACCCCGGCCGAGGACATGAGCCGGGTGATCTCGGCGTCCTCGCTGTTGCGGCCGCCGATCACCAGCGGCGCGTCGGCCAGGTCGGCGGGCGCGGCGCTCGGCCGCCGGGCCAGGGGATGCCCGTCCGGCACCACGATGCAGATCGGCTCGCGCCACAGCGGCTGGTAGCTGAACGGCAGTCGGCAGATCGGCTGCGGCACGGTCGGGCGGATGGCGATCGATGCTTCGCCGGAATCCAGGACCTGGTCGATACCCCGGCTCTGGCGCTCGACGAGCTTGACCACGATATTCGGATAGTCGGCGGAGAACGCCCGCAGCACGAGCGGAAGGTACTCGGCCCCGGCGCTGGGATGGGTCGCGATCGACACGTCCCCATGCGCCAGCCCCTGCACGGCGAGGGCCGCCGTCCGTCCCGCATCCACGGTCTCCAGCAGGGACCGGGCGTGCGGCAGGAACGCCTCGCCCTCCGCCGTCAGCCGGGCCGGCCGCTGGTTCCGGTCGAAGAGGGTGACTCCCAGCTCCTGCTCGAGGGCGGCGATGTAGCTGCTTATCCGCCCCTGCGACCGGTACAGATGCGACGCCGCCGCGGCGAACCCGCGATGATCGACCACGGCGAGGAACGCCTCGATCCAGCTGGTCTGCATGCTCCGACTCTACTTCGGAGTATCCGGGTTCCGGATACTCCGGCGCGGCCTCTCCTCGCTCGGGCTGGGCCGTTGGCGCCATCGGGCCAATCAGATTGGATCGTTGGCGCCGGAGGACCAATCGGTGGGGCGGGGAATCGCCCTGGGCGCGGGCCCGGCCGGCGCGACGGGGCTGATGACATTGACTGTCACCGCTTATGATCGGGTCATGGGTCGATGGGAGCCGAACGCGCGCGGCCGGCTGGCGCAGGCAGCGTTGACGCTCTATGCCAAGCAGGGGTTCGAGCAGACCGCGGCCGCGGAGATCGCCAGGGCCGCGGGGCTGACCGAGCGGAGTTTCTTCCGGCATTTCGCGGACAAGCGCGAGGTCCTGTTCTACGGCAATGACGCCCTGCGTGACCTCATCGTCGGTGCCGTCGCGGAGGCCGACGCCACCGCGGGGCCGATGGACGCGGTGGGCGCCGCGCTCCTGACCGTGGGCGCGCTGATCCAGGAGACCCCCGATATCGCCAGGCTGCGCTATTCCGTCGTGTCCGCGAACGCGGAACTGCGGGAGCGCGAGCTGATGAAGCATGAGGAGATCGCCGTGGCAATGGCCGGCGCGCTGCGCGAGCGCGGTGTCCCCGCGCACGCCGCGAGCCTCGCGGCCGAGACGGGGATCGCCGTCTACCGGGTCGCCTTCGCGCGCTGGATCGGCGACCCCGGCCAGCCGGGCCAGCCGGATCTGCCGGAGATGCTGCGCGAGTCCCTCGCCGGGCTGCGAGACGTCATCGCGGACCGACCGCTGAGCGTGCCGTAAGCAGCGTCCGGTAAGCGCGGCACGTCGGCGGCACTGAGCTCGCGACGGGGGTCAGCCAGCAGCCGTCGCGTCGGCCGCGTCGTCACGTACTTTGGCCAGCACCGCGCCGCCCTAGGCGCCCGCCGCCGCCGTGATGTACGGCGTGGCATCGGTAACAGCGCCGCGATCTCGTTCGCCGCCGGTCTACTCGTGGAATCGGGTCAGGCGCTCGTGCAGGATCCGGTCGAGCGCCGCCCGTCCCGCCGGACCCCACGCCGGCTTGCCGCCGGGCAGGCCACGGTCCCCGTTCTGGCCCATCAGCATCAGGAAGAGGCTCTTCAGCGCGGCCAGCCCGCGGGCCCGCCGGACCGTCGCCTCGTCAGCCTCCGCGTACGCGGCGAAGAAGCGCGCGGCCGCGCCCGCCGGCAGCAGCACCCAGGCGGCCGCCAGGTCCCACGCCGGGTCGCCGGCGCACAGGTCGCCGAAGTCGACCACGCCCGCCAGCGTCCCGTCCGCGACGACGACGTTCGCGGGATGCAGGTCGCCGTGCACCCACACCGGCGGACCCGCCCACGCGGGCGCCGCGACGGCGTCGTCCCAGACGGCCCGGACGCCGGCGGCGCCGGAGCCGATCGCGTCAGCGTCGACGGAGCCGAGGAACCGGTCGAAGCCGTCCGTGCAGTCCCTGGGGTGCGCGCCGCGGCCCGTATCAACCGGTGCGCCGGCGGGTGCTGCGACATGCAGGGCCCGGAGGAACGCCGCCAGGGTGCCGGCCGCGTGCTCGCCGCGGGTGATCGACCCGCGGTCCAGCGGCAGGCCCGGCACCCACGTCATGACCGTCCAGATCTTGGGGAAACGATCGCAGGGCGCACCACTCCGCACCGGGACGGGGACTGGCAGCGGCAGGCGCGGGGCGAGCAGCGGCAGCCACCGGCGCTCCTTGAGCTGGTGACCGGGGTCGGTGTCCATGCGCTGGATCCGCACCGCCAGCTCGTCCCCGAGGCGCCACATCTGGTTGCCCCAGCCGCCCTCCACCTCGCGGAGGGGCAGCTCGGCCAGGTCCGGATGCTGGTCCCGCAGCAGACCGCGGATGAGACCCGCGGTGACCTCGGTCTCGATCTCGGTCATGCGGAGCACCATACTGGTTCGATCACGCCAACGCTGTCCAATCGTTCCGACGTGCGAACCAGATGGCCGAGGCCAGCGAGCACGGCGCTAGCCTCCACGCCGAAGTCGATCAGGCACGGGGTCAGGCGCTGACGAGTCCCTCCGGAAGATGGGCCCCGCCGTGGTAGCGGGTCGCGGGGTCGTTGTTGGGGATCTGGAGCCCTTGCCTGATCGAGGTCGTGGCCGAGCCCCGGAACACGTCGTAGGCGCCGACCACGTCGGCCAGGAAGACCGCGTCGAATCCGAGGATGAGGCGTTTCTTGGCGGTCATGGCCGCTGCTTCTGGCCGAGGGAGGCGTACCGGCCGCGCCAGAACAGCAGCGGCACGGCCTCGCCGTCCGCCGTCTGCGCGTCGCGTACCCGGCCGATGACGATCTCGTGGTCGCCGCCCGGAAAGCGGCTCTCGACCGTGCACTCCAGGGTGGCCAGCACGCCGTGCAGCCGGGGACTGCCGGTCCGGCCCGGCCGGTGCGGCACGCCGTCCCAGTCGGCGGCGGTCCCGCGGCGGGCGAAGTTGGACGACAGCTCCTCCTGCGGCGCCGCCAGGACGTTGACCGCGAACGCGCCGTGCGCCGCGATCGCCGCCAGTGTCTGGCTGGACCGGTCGAAGCAGACCAGCAGCAGCGGCGGGTCGAGCGACAGCGAGCTGACCGCGTTGGCGGTGGTGCCGACCGGGTTCCCGTCCGCGCCGATCGAAGTGATCACCGTCACCCCGGTGGCGAAGTGCCCCATGGCGTGGCGTAGCTCGGCCGGGCTGATGTCAGGGTCCGCGGACGTGATGCCGGTCTCGTCGGTGTAGGTCATGGCTACAGCTGCCCGTGGTTCGGCGGCGGGACGTCGCCGAGCAGGTAGTTCCCGATGTGGTGGTACTTCCAGTCGACCGGGTCGTGGCTCGCGTGGGTGCGGGCGTTGCGCCAGTGCCGGGACAGGTCGTAGCGCTCGTCGGCGGCGCTCGCGCCGGTGAGCGCGAACAGGTCGCCGGCCACCGCGCCGGCGGTCTCGCTGGCGAACGCTTTGGCCTGCGCCATCGCGATCGAGCCGCGGGCGGCCGCGTCCGCGTCACGCGGCTGGCGCCCGACCTCCGCCAGCGTGGCCGCGGCGGCGGCGAGCAGCGCCTCGGCCGCCCGCACCCGGGTGGCCAGCTCGCCGAACCGGTGGATGGTGTGCGGGTCGCTGCCCGCCGTGTCCGCCCAGCCGGCCCGGGCCGCCTCGAAGAACGGCCGCGCCCGCGTCCGGACGAACTCTCGGGCGTCGCGCAGCGCGCCCCCCGCGATGCCAACCTGGATCGCCGTGTGCACGAGCTGCGACCGCGCGCCCAGCTGCTGCGGCCGCGCGAACGCGTCGTGGTACGGGATGACCAGCACCGGGTCCACCGGGACGTCGTCGAAGACCGCGGAGCCGCTGACCGTGGCGCGCTGCCCCATGACGTGCCAGTCCTCATCCACCTTCACGCCGGCGGTCTCTCGCTCGACGAACGCCAGCGCCAGCCGGCCGTCGTCGTCCAGCGCGGTGACTCCGATCCAGCGCGCGGACACGGCGCCGGTGCAGTAGTACTTGCGCCCGTCCAGGCGCAGCCCGCCCGGCACGCGCCGCAGGCGGGTCTTCAGGTCCTGGGCGTGCTGGCCGCCGCGCTCGGCCATGCCGTTGCCCAGCCGCGCCCCGGCCAGGATGTCGGCGAACAGCCGCCGTCGCTGCGCCGCGTCGCCCATGGTGGCGAGCACGTCGACGAAGAGGAAGTGGGCCTGCGGGATCTGGGCGATAGCGGGGTCGACGGCCGCGATCGTGCGGATGACCTCGGCCAGGACCACGGGAGACAGGTCCGGGCCATTGTGGTCGGCCGGGACCGTGATGCTGAGCAGGCCGCTGGTGTCCAGGGCGGAGAGCTCCGCCCAGGGCACCGCGCCGGCCCGGTCCCGTTCGATGGCGCCGCCGGCGATCGCGGCGGCGTAGGCCCGGGCGGCGGCGAGCGCGCTGGCCGCCGACGGCAGCACCGGAGCGTGCGCGGCAGGCGATGCGATGCTCATCGCGCGCCCGCCGTCCGGCGGGCGAAGCGGAGCGGCTGGGTGGTCGGGTCTGCGGACACGTGCGCCTCCAGGTGGTCAGTTGCCGGTAGCGGGGGAGGCCATCAGGCCGTTGCGGCGCAGGACCGGGATCAGGCCCTCGCCCGCCTGATAGGCCTCTTCCAGATGCGGGTAGCCGGACAGGATGAACTCGTCGATGCCGAGCCCGTGGTACTCGGCGATGCGCTCGGCCACCTCCTCGTGGCTGCCGACCAGCGCCGTGCCCGCGCCGCCGCGGACCAGGCCGACGCCGGCCCACAGGTTCGGGGCCACCTCCAGGGCGTCGGTGCGCCCGCCGTGCAGCGCGGTCATCCGGCGCTGGCCCTCGGATTGGGACGCCCGCTGAATCGCCTGCGCCCGCTCGATCGCGTCCTGGCCGAGGCCTTCGAGGAGCCGCCCGGCCTCCGCCCACGCCTCGGCCGAGGTCTTCCTGGTGATGACGTGCAGCCGGATGCCGAAGCGCAGCTCGCGGCCGGCGGCCTTGGCACGCGCGCGCACCGTGTCCAGCTTCTCCGCGACCGCCTTGGGCGGCTCACCCCAGGTGAGGTACACGTCGGCGTACCGGGCGGCGACGTCCAGCGCCGGCGCCGAGGAGCCGCCCAGATAGAGCTGCGGCCAGGCGGCCGCGGGGATGATCTGCGCGCCGCGGACGTCGTAGTGCCGGCCGGCGAACGTCACCGGCTCGCCGCGCCACAGCTCCCGGACGATGTGCAGGAACTCCCCGGCCCGCTCGTAACGGGTGACCTTGTCCAGATGGTCGCCGAACCGCTGCTGCTCGACGTCGTCGCCGCCGGTGACCACGTTCAGCAGCAGGCGGCCGCCGGAGACGCGCTGGTAGGTCGCGGCCATGTGCGCGGCCAGGGTCGGCGACATCAGCCCCGGGCGGAACGCGACCAGGAACTTGAAACGCTCGGTGACCTGGCTCAGGGCCGCGGTCATCACCCACGCGTCCTCGCACCATGAACTGGTCGGGGTGAGCGCGCCCGTGAAGCCGAGCTGCTCGGCCGAGCGGGCGATCTGGCCGATGTAGCCTACGTCCGGCGCCCGTTCGGTCCCGCCGTCGCCGGTCACCCGGCTGCCCGCGGCGCCGACCGCGTTGCCCAGGCTCAGGTCCGTGCGGGAGTCGCCGTTGGTGGGCAGGAACCAGTGCAGAACGACCCCCATAGCGGTTGCCTCCTTGGCGTTAGCGGTGACTTCGGCTGCTCCCACCAGCATGCGGAGCGAGCCTCCGGCCCGTCCAATACAGATCGCCGACCCCGTGATAAGCTATTCCTATCATTTTGATCAACAAAGTATATAATACGCTAAAGTGGTGGGCCGTAAACGTGCGGATCGAACAGCTTGAGTACATCGCGGCGGTTGCCCGGCTGGGCTCCTACAGGAAGGCGGCGCAGGCGCTGCACATCTCACAGCCGGCGCTGAGCGAGTCGGTGCGCAGCCTGGAGCGGGAGCTGGGCGTGGACCTCCTGGAACGCGGGCGGCATGGCGCCCGGCTCAACAGCTCCGGGCGCGATCTCCTGCAGCACATGCTGGGCGTGCTCGACGCCGTGGACCGGCTGCGCCATGCCGCCGACGAACAGCACCAGACCAGCCGCGTGGTGCGGATCGGCACGGTCAACACGGCCACGGTGCCCCTGCTGGCGCCGGTGATCAGGGAGTTCCGGGAGACCCACCCGTCGACCCAGGTGGAGGTGATCGGCGGACTGCAAGCCGACATCCAGCGCGAGCTCCTGGAGGGCAGCACCCACCTGGGCCTGGTGAACTTCCTGGAAGGCGACGACATGCCGCCGGAACTGGACACCATCCCGCTGCTGCACGGCCACCCGGTCGTGTGCCTGCGGCCGGACAGCCCGCTGGCCGCCCGCTCGCAGGTCACCGTCGGCGACCTCCGGGCGGCGGCGCTGATCGGCATGCGCCCCGGCTACGTCATGCACCGTTACCTGCACCGGCTGCTGAGCGGCGAGATGCCGGTGCTGTCCTATTCGGCCGACGGGGCCGAGATGGGCAAGCTGATGGTGGCCGAGGGACTCGGCGTCACGGTGCTGCCCGACTTCAGCATCATCGGCGACCCGCTCGAACTGCGCGGGGTCATCACCTGGCGTCCGCTCGCGGAGGACCGGACCAGGGTCCAGCTGGTCATCCAGCGGCCGCGCTCCGGCTCGCCGCCGCGTGCGGTCCGCGACCTGCACCTCATCTTCACGCAGCGCGCCCGGGCCCTGGGCGCGACGCTGACCAGCGTGTCCCCGCGGGGATAACCGGGCTGGCGAGGGCGGGTCCGGCGACGGACTCGTGCCCGCCGGAGGACCCGTGCCGCCGGAGGACCCGTGCCGCCGGAGGACCCGCGTAACGAGGTCACGACCTCCATGCGCGGGCGCGGTGGCTTGCCGTAGATGGCGTGCTGCACGGCCCAGATCGCGGACGTGAGGGTGTCGAACTGATGGAGATTGGCGCGGAACCCGAGCGTGTCCCGGCTGCGTGCCGCCTCGATCGCCCGGTCGGCCGCCGACGCGAGGCGGGTGACCCGCACCCACATGAACGTCTCGGCCTGGGGATCCTGCCGTCCGCCCGCCAGGAGCGCGGTCCGGCTCATGGCCTCCACCTCCGCGATGATCGCGTTGGTGGCGTCGCGGACCTCGTTGATGACCTCTCCGGACAGCGATACGTCGTCCTGGCCGCGGGCCAAGATTCGCAGCCGCGTCAGCTGCCGCCTGCATCGAGATTTATGATCATCGATTTGATCGGAAAAGGTCACGAGTGATCTGTCCCCCCCGGGATTCAGTGGACCCCCATTCCATCGGGTTCACATACCACCGGACTAGGGACCAAAGTCCCTCCTCTGGACGAACAGGCACCGCTCCGCGCCGGGATTATCCTTGTATAAGATGAAAAGTCACCCAGCGAGCTCCAGTGATTGCCAGTGGCGGGGGAGCGCGGTACGCGGATCGAAGCCGGGCTGGTTGGCTCTCGGGTGGGTCCGGGAAGACGGTGCCGGGCCCGCCGGACTCTCGTCGCGCCGGGTTCAAGATCGCCGGCGATGCTCGCGGTCGCCCGTGGGCGAATCTTGCTTGCACAAAGCGCGGCGTGAATCGCGATCGCTGTGCTGTCCAGGGGCGAAGGTCGGGAACATTGGCCCGGAATGTCCCTGGCCAGGCGGTTCGGGAGTGCGGAATCATCAGAGGTAGCCCCCGGGGGACGTTGGGGAGAAGAGGTGGGGCTGATGGTTTCCTGGCTCGTCAGGTTCGCACGGGTGCGCCGGCTTGACCGTAATCCGCTGCGGCGCGCCACCGACCGGCTGGAGACCGCGCTGCTGGCCGCGCTCATCATCGCGTTCGCGGCCGGAACGCCGTTCGCCGCGCTGTCGGTGGGCGCGTGGGTGCATGCCCACGCGCAGCGGGAGCAGCGTGCGCAGGTGGCTTCCGAGCGAAGGGTGCCTGCCGTCGTGCGGTACGTGGTCCAGCCGACCACCGGGGACCTGGCGAATGACGTCCTGGTCTCGGCCCGGTGGACCGCCCCGGACGGGGAGCCGGTAACCGCGGACGTGTTCGGGCCGTCCGGCATCGCGGCTGGCGACACCGTCCCGGTCTGGATCACTCGCGACGGCCTAGTCGCGAATCCGCCGTTGCGGGACTCCCAGATTTCAGGTCAGGCCGAGCTGGCCGTGGCGGGCAGCGCGGTCGCGGGCGTGCTCTTGCTGAGCATCGCGTGCGTGGCCACCTGCCAGGTGCTGGACAGGCGCAGGATGGCGAGCTGGGCGGCTGAATGGCAGGAGGCCGACCCGCTCACGCATCCGACCGGTCAGTGACCGTCGTCAACCGGGATGAGGACGACGGGACAGCGCGCGTGCGGGGTGACCTGGCTGGACACCGAGCCCATCAGCAGCCGGCTGAACCCGCCGGCGCCACGGGACCCCATGACCAGCATCTCGGCGTCTTCGGCCGCGCGTAGCAGTTCCTCGGGCGGCAGCCCGTTGACCGCGCGGACGGTGACCTCGGGCGGCCGCCGGCCCCCCAGCTGGCCGAGGGCCTTCTCCGTCGCGCCCTGGGCGAGTTCGCGGGCACGGGTCGTCTCGTCCTGGTCGCCGGGAAAGGTGACCGGGCCGCCCGCCCAGCCGACGACGGCCTGATGCACCGTCAGCACGGTGAGCGGGACCTGGCGGAGTACCGCCTCCTGAGCGGCCCATTCCAGGGCCCGCTGGGAGTGACCGGATCCGTCGACTCCGACGAGGATTCCTGACATCGCGCATCTCCTTACGCCGATGCCGGTAATGCTGACCGCCGGCCGCCGCCCTAGATAGGGTCCAAGGTCCCGTCCGGCGGCCGTCCTGCACAACGAACGACCGGCTGAGCGGAAATAACCACATGCGGTCGGCGGTCCTGACTGGTTAGCGTCAGTTGCGTGATCTATCAGGACCCGCTCGCCTACCTGCTCGGCCTCGAAGGCGTCGCGCTGCTGGACGCCTGGGCCGGTGACTACGGCCGCGAATTCACCGAGGCCCGGCTGGCTGAGATCCGGCGGCTGCTGGATGACGAGAAGCTGCGTGACCGTGCGGTGCGCGTCGAGCGCGTCAGCACCGTGACCGCCTACCAGCAGCACTCTGCCGGTTATGACGCGGCGGCGGGCGGCGGGCTGTTCGCCACCGACGAGCCGGTGGTGGCGGAGTACCTCAGCGGCCGCGTGCCGGGGGTGGCGCTGGACGCCGCCTGCGGAACCGGCCGTTTCGCGGAGCTCCTCGCCGAGCGCGGGCATCGGGTCATCGGCGTCGACAGTTCGCCGGACATGCTCGCCTACGCGCGGCGGCGGGTCCCCGACGGCGAGTTCCACCTGGCGGAGCTGGACCGGCTACCGCTGCCAGACGACTCGGCGGACGTCATCGTCTGCGCGCTCGCCCTGGTCCACGTGCCCTGCCTCGAGCCGGTCTTGGCCGAGTTCGCCCGCGTGCTGCGCTCAGGCGGGGACCTCGTTATCTCCGACGTGCATCACGAACTCGTCACGCGCGGTTCGGTGATCAAGGCGCGCGGACCGAACGGCGAGCCGTGCATCGTGGCCACCTACCGGCATCGGCTCGGTGACTATCTGCGGACGGCGCTGCGCCTTGGGCTGGAGGTAAAACGTTGCGAGGAGCCGGCCGCTATCGGTACCGGCGCGCCGCTGCCCGTGCCCGCGACCGAGATCGGCGACTGGCGGTACTGGCCGTGGTCGCTGCTGGACTACCTCCCGGCTGCGGCGCGAGCCGCGGGCGGACACTCGTCGCTGGTCATCTGGCACTTCCGGAAACCGGCCGCCTGAGACTCCGGCAATCCGCCGCCAGACACACCGAGCGGCAGGCGGGAGCCTCACGCGTTGCGGCGGTCGCGCCAGGCGACCCAGCGCTCCACCTCGGCCAGGTCGTCGGCCGGGTTCACGAGGACGATGAACAGCGAAGCGCCGAGGGCGAGGTGCTCCTCACCGAGGTCGTCCGGCGGACCCGCCACCAGGACCGACCGCTCGATGGCGGCGGGGTCGCGCCCGATCCGGGCGCAGTGCTCGTCCAGGACGCGTGACTTGCGCTGGTAGCTCTCCGCGTCGGGGAGCAGCGCGTTCCAGATGTCCGCGTACCGTGCTACTAGAGCCAGGGTCTGCTGCTCGCCCGCGCCCGCCACCAGGATGGGGATCTTCCGGACCGGTGGCGGGTTGAGCAGTGTCAGCCGGCGGCCGATCCGGGCCAGGCCGTCCGCCAGCTGGGCGACCCGCTCGGCGGGCGTGCCGAACGGGAAGCCATACTCCGCGTACTCCTTTTCCCGGAAGCCCGCGCCGACCCCGAGGACGAACCGTCCGCCGCTGACGTGATCGACTGTCCGGGCCATGTCGGCGAGCAGGTCCGGGTTGCGATAGCCGATGGCCGACACCAGCGGCCCGAACTCGACGCGGCGCGTGGTCTCGGCCAGGGCGCCGAGCATTGTCCAGCACTCGAAGTGCTTGCCCTCGGCCTGGGGCCCGCGGCCCAGCGGCCAGAAGTGGTCCCAGTTGAAGACGATGTCGACGCCGGCGTCCTCGGCGGCCGCGCAAGCCCGGCGGATCTGCGCGTAGTCGGCGTGCTGCGGCTTAATCTGCACGCCGATGCGGACGGGTCGGCGGGAATCGTCAGTCACTGTTTCAGTCTCCTGATGCCGGATTACGAAGGAGGAGACAAGACGCTACTGCACTACGACGTGATTGGCACGAACTCGGCATCGCCGCTGATCGTGCGGCCGGCACCCGTCCCGTTGGATGGGTCGTTCGTGCCACCGGGGCCGTCCGGGCGCCTAAAGCCGGCTTTCGTACCCGCATAAATCCACCTATATCGGGTGCTGCTGTGGCCCCGCGCGTACCCGGTTGGCGTCCTCGCGGTGATCGTGGGTCAGATATGCCATATATCGGCATGTACGACCCTCGATCATGAAACTGATACCTGGCAATGGTATCCCGAAATGAGAATGTAAAACTGAAATATCACGGTAAACCGGGCGGGTCGAATGGCCCGAGTCCGGGGTTTCGCACGAACGACCCATCATCATGCCGGGTGCCGGGTGCCGGGTGCCGGGTGCCGGGTCGGGGCAGGGCGGGCCCGGGCAGGGCGGGGCGGGCCGGGCCCGGGCAGGGCGGGCCCGGCAGGGCAGGGCGGGCCGGGGAGGGGATACCGGGGCGGGGCGTTGGCTCCGGTCGGGCCGCGACGGCCATAATCGTGGGCGTGAGTGGCGACCTCGTGGGACGGGCGGTCAATGCCGTGCTGGTGCCGCCCCAGGCGGAGCGCTTCGCGGCGCTCGTCGGCGCGGACCCGGACCGCCTGGTGCTGAACGTGTCCGGATGGAACAAGCTGGTCCTGCTCGACTCCGACCGAGTGTTCCTGTTCCCGCGCGCGGCGGCCGGCGTGGAGTGGTTCGAGCGGGAGCTGGCCGTATACCGGGCACTGGCCGCGGCGCGGCTGGACGTGGTGCCCCGCCTGCTGGGCCGCTGGGCGGACCCGGAGGTCTACCCGTTTCCGTTCGCGGCCGTCACCCGTCTGCGCGGCGAGGTGCCGGCCGAGCCGGAAGCGCTCATCGAGCAGCTGGGCGGGACTATCGCCCGCTGGCACGAGCTGGAACCGCCGCCGCTTGCCGGGGCCCGGCCGCCCCGGCACCACGATGCCGCGCATCATCGCTGGCTGCGGCGGGCCCTGGACCCGACTACCTGTGCCAGCGCGGCCGCTGAGGCCGCCGGCCGCCTGGGCCGGCCGGCACGCGCCCGGGCATGGGCGGACCTGCTGGCCAGCGCCGCACGGCTCGCGCCCGTCCTGGTACACGGCGACATCCACGAGGACCAGCTGCTCGCCGACGGCGGCCGGCTGACCGGCATCATCGACTGGGAAACGGCCCGGATCGATCATCCGTTCTGGGATTTCGACCTCGGCGAGTGGGGGGCCGGGCTGTGGCGGCGCCGCCGCCGCGACTTCAGTTCCCTGCGGGCGCGGGGCTGGCTCGCGTACGCGCGGACGCGCGGGCTGGACACCGATCCCCGTCCACTGGAGACCGCCTTCGGTGTCCGCCACGCGCTTCGCTTGCTCGACGACCCCGGCGATCCCGCCGTCGTCGGCACGATCGAGGAGCAGCTCGCTGACCTGTAGCGTCAGCGGCGCGCCGGCCGGCTAGACGGCCACCAGGTAGGCCGCCCGATGCTCGTGCAGGTAGCGAGACAGCGGCGTGGGGACGCGTCCGGTGAGGTGTTCTACGTTGTCGGTGAGGTGCTCGTTCTCCCCGGCCTCGGTGGCGGCGTCGCGCGCGAGGGCGACCTCGACGGCGGCGTCCGGGAGTCCCCGGGCGCTGAGCAGGGCCCGCAGCTCGTCGGGCCGCAGGGCCTGGTACCGGACGGGGGTGCCCAGCTCGGCGGCGAGCAGGCCCGCGACGTCGGGATAGGAGAGCAGGCCGGGGCCGGTCAGGTCGTACTCGCGATTCCACGTCGCGGGACTGGTGAGCACGGCGAACGCCGAGCGCGACACGTCCATGGGATCGATGAACGGGATGCGCCCAGCCGGTGCCGAGCCCGTCAACGTGCCGTCGGCGGCGACCAGCGAGGCGGTCTGGGCGACGAGCGTGGAGTCGAAGACGGCCGGGCGCAGGATCGTGTGCGGGACGCCGGATGCCCTCAGGTAGTCATCCAGCACGGCGTGCGACCGCTGGATCGCCCCCAGGGCCGCGTGCCCGGCGCTGAGCACGGAGACGCGGACAAGCTGCGCGATCCCGGCGCGGGCGGCGGCGTCGATGACGGCGCACTGGGCGGCCCGCTGCTCGGGCGCCATGGGCCACGCGCTCAGCAGCACGCGGTCCACGTCGGCGAACGCGCGGTCGAGGGCGGCTGGATCGCCGAACGACCCGTCCGTGATGTCGGCCCCGGGCGTGTCCAGGACGGAGGCCGCCTTGCCCGCGTCCCGGCTGAAGGATCGCACGGGGACCGCGTCGCGGTGCAGGTGCCGGAACACGGGCGCCGCGATCTGGCCGGTCGCGCCGATAATCAGGGTGGTCATGATCAGGTTCCCTCGGGTAGGTCTGTTCAACGAACTAATGATGGCCGCCGCGTGTAGGTTCTGTCAATGAACTCAAGTCTTTTGATCGAACTCCTGTGAGGTAAACTCGGGTTATGGCGCTACCGAACGACTACTCCGGACAGGCGTGCTCGCTCGCGCGGTCGCTCGAGATCGTCGGCGAGCGGTGGACGCTGCTGATCGTGCGCGACGCCTTCTGGGGCGTGCGCCGGTTCGCCGACTTCGTCGACCACCTGGGGCTGCCGCGGGCGGTGCTGACGACCAGGCTGAAGGCCCTGACCAGCGCGGGCGTGCTCACGCGGGTGCCGGGCGAGCGGCACCTGGAGTACGAGCTGACCGATAAGGGCAGTGCCCTGTGGCCGGTCGTGCTGTCCCTCTTGAGCTGGGGTGACGAATTCTGCGCGCCGGCGGGACCGCGGCGGCTATTCGAGCACGCGGCCGACGGCGGGCAGCTCGACGGGCGAGGGCGGTGCGACGCCTGCGGCGAGTCGCCGCCCGCCGCCGAGATCGTCGTGCGCCCCGGTCCCGGGCTTGAGGAGCCGGGCGAGGGCGGGAGCTGGGTAACCGCGGCGCTCACCAGGCCGCACCGGCTGCTTGAGCCCCTGCGTCCGGCGGGTGCCGCGGCGGTTCGCTGACGGACGCGCTGGCGGCGAGGAAGGCCAGTGCCTCCGCCGACCGGCTGCCGGGCTCGGCCTGGTAGACGACGAGCAGCTGCCGGTCGGCGCCGGCCAGGAGGAACTTGTCATAGGACAGTTCGAGGTCGCCGGCTAGCGGGTGGTGCAGGTGGTGGACCCCGCCGCCGGTCTGCGGGCGCACGTCGTGGCGTGACCAGAGCCCGCGGAACTCCGCGCTCTTGACCGACAGCTCGCCGACCAGCTCCGCGAGCTGCGGCTCGCTGGCGTCCGGCCCGGCCAGCGCCCGCAGCCCGGAGACGGCGTTGGCGAGACGCTCCTCCGGATCGGCGAACAGCTCGTCGACTGTATGGTCGAGGAAGGCCGCGCGCAGGATGTTGACCCCCGGCCGGTACATGGGAGACAGGGCCGTCATGAGCTGGTTCGCGGCGAGGACATCCATGTAACGACCCTGCACGAAGGCCGGTTGCAGCGGCAGGGAGTCCAGCAGCCGCCGCACGGTCAGAGGAACGCGCTCCGGCGGCCGGGGCGCACGGCGGGCACGAGGCGTCGGCGCGGCCAGTTGCAGCAGGTGCGCGGTGGACGGCTCGTCCAGGCGCAGCGCCCGGGCGATCGCGGTGAGGACCTGGGCGGAGGGATGCTTGTCGTGGCCTTGCTCAAGCCGCGTGTAGTACTCGGTGCTGATCCCGGCGAGCAGCGCCACCTCGCCGCGCTTGAGGCCGGGGACCCGGCGCGGGCCGGTCCCGTGAATGCCCGCCGCGGCGGGGGTGGTGACCTCGCGCCGGGCGCGCAGGTACTCGCCAAGACTGCCCGCGTTCATGGGCCTAAGCCTATGCGAGGTCCCCTGACCTGCGGGTATCCCTGTCGGGGATAGCCACGGCGGGAGGATCGCTAACCGGCGGGCCAGGCCGCAGTCTGGTGACCGGACGGCGGAAGGCCCACCGTCCGGAAGGGAATCCCATGACTGCGCGCGCCTGGTTTGTCACCGGGATCAGCAGCGGCTTCGGCCGCCACATGACCGAGCAGCTGCTCGAGCGCGGCGACCGGGTCGCCGGCACGGTCCGCCAGGAAGGCGCCGTCGACGACCTGAAGGACAAGTACGGCGACCGCCTGTGGACCGCCCGCCTGGACGTCACGGACGTCGCGGAGATCAAGGCCGTCGTCGGCCGCGCCTTCGCGGACCTGGGCCGTGTCGACGTGGTCGTCAGCAACGCGGGGTACGGGTTGTTCGGCGCGGCCGAGGAACTCACCGACGACCAGATCGACCACGTGATCGCCACCAACCTGACCGGCTCCATCCAGGTGATCCGCGCCGCCCTGCCGCACCTGCGCGCCCAGGGCGGCGGGCGGATCATCCAGATCTCCACCTACGGCGGTCAGGCGGCGTTCCCCGGCGGCTCGATGTACCACGCGACCAAGTGGGGCATCGAGGGGTTCGCCGAGGCTGTCGGCCAGGAGGTCGCGCCGTTCGGCATCGGCGTCACGATCGTCGAGCCGGGCGGGGCGCGTACCGAGTTCCGCTACGGCAGCGCGCGGCTCGGCCCGAGGCTGGCGGCCTACGACGGCACCCCGGCCACCGCCATCCGCGCCGTGCTCGAAGAGGGCACCGCCGTGCCGCCCGGTGACCCGGCGAAGATGGCGGCAGTGATGATCGACAGCGCCAGCCAGGACCCCGCGCCGTCACGCATCATCCTGGGTTCGGACGCCTACCGGATCATCAGCCAGGCTTTGGCCGGCCGCCTCGCCGGCGTCGAGGCGCAGCGGGACCTGGCCGCCGCGACCGACTTCCGCGAGGGCTGAGAACCGCGCCGTTCCCGGGGGCGCCCGGCCGGGCCGGGCGCTCAGTACGGCGAGGGCTGGTTGAAGATTACGGTCAGGCTGGTGATCTTCCCGCCGCGGACGCCGAAGTAGCTGGTCATGACCAGTTCGTCGGGCAGATTGGTCTTGTCGTAGGTGCCGTCGAACTTGGCGCGGACGAGGATGTCGCCGTGATGGTCGATGACCTCGCGGACCTCCATCGTGACGTGATCGCCGACGAACTCCTTGCTGATGAACTTCCGGATCGCGTCGGTTCCCCAGATCTCCCGGCGGTTGTCGTTGACGTACGCGTCGGGGGCGAAGGTGTCCATGATCCGGTCGGTGTCGAGCGCGTTGACCGCGGCGATGTGCTCGGCGACGACGGGCGGCAGGGCGGTGGTGGTCGACATGGCGGGTACGTCCCTTCTGTCGGGCTGATCAGTCGCCGGGGCTTTCCCGGCTGGCTGATAGCCACCCTCCCGGCTCCCGGAGAAGGAGGGTCAAGCCCGTGTTTCCGGCTTGACCCTCCAGCTACCGGAGGGTTGACACTGGTCGCATGACCTCCGCGCTGACGATCGGTGACTTCTCCAAGGCGACGCACCTGAGCGTCAAGACGCTGCGGCACTACCATCAGATCGGCCTGCTGGAGCCGGCTGACGTGGACCCGGAGACCGGCTACCGGCGGTACGCGACCGACCAGATTCCCGCGGCCCAGGTGATCCGCCGGTTCCGGGCACTCGACATGCCGCTGGACGAGATCCACGCCGTGCTCGAGGCGCCGGACCTGCCCGCTCGCGACCGGCTGATCGCGGCCCACCTGACCCGGATGGAATCCAGCCTGGCCCGGACCCAGGAGGCGGTCGCGTCGCTGCGCGACCTGCTCGAGCGCGGCAGCGCGATCGCGGCGGTCGGGCACCGCCGCGCCGGGGAAACCCCGGCCGCGACGATCAGCGAGGTGATCGGCGTCGCCGACGCGCTGCTGTGGTATCAGGGAGCGCTCGGCGAGCTGCGTGCCACCCTCGGCGCCCAGGGCATCCGGCCGGACGGGCCGCCCGGCGGCATCTTCGCCAGTGAGCTGTTCACCGATGAGCGCGGCCTGTCCACCATCTTCGTCCCCTGCCACGGGCCGCTGCGGCCGATGGGCCGCGTCACGCCGATGACCGTGCCCGCGGCCGAACTCGCCACCATCGTCCATTCCGGTCCCCACGCCGGCATCGACCGCGCCTACGGCACCCTGGCGGCCTACGTCACCGATCACGAAGTGGCCGTCGAGGGGCCGCTGCGCGAGTACTACCTCGTCGGTCCCGGCGACACGTCCGACGAAGCCGCCTGGCGAACCGAGATCGGCTGGCCCGTCTTCGCCACCGGAACCAGCGCGTAGCGGACGCGGGGCCGCCGCGCCGCGCAGCGCCGCGGACGCCTCCGGGTACGCCGTCCCGCCGTCGACCCGCACTACGACGTCCGGATCGAGAATCGCGACGAGCGCGTCGAAATCACCGTCGTGCGCCGCGGCGAAGAACGCGTCGACCACCTCCCGCTGGCGCGCGACATCGCGCTCTGGATCCTGGACGCCCGCGCCACGCACCCGGCGCCGGGCCCGGCTCGCCAGCTGGCGCGCCGTCGCCGGGGAACGCCCGACCATGGGCGCGATCTCGTCGAAGGGAAGGCCGAACGGGCTGAAGTCCAGGTCCATGGGACTGATCGCGGTCAACGTCGTCTTCCGCGAGGTCACGGGGAAGGGGTCGGTGTCGGCCGACGGCACGGTCAGCGGCGGCGTCACGATCGCCGCGGCGTCCATCGACATTAAGAACACCCGGCGCGACGAGCACCTGCGTTCGGCCGACTTCTTCGGCAGCGACGACAGCCCGGACATCACCCTCACCGCGAACAGCATCCGGCCGTCCAGCGGGGGCGCCGCCAGCGGGGGCGCGGCCAGCGGGGGCTACTTCCTGGGCGCGATGTCGATGAACAGGGTCATCACCGTCCACGCCGTCTTCATCCGATGAATTCTCGTCTCCGCCCGAGTCATGACAGATGACTACGGGCGGAGGCGGAGGATGGCGGGCACCCAGGCGGACACGCGGGATGCAGCGGACTTGCCGGGACGCATCCAGGACGCGGCACACGAGCTGACCGTCGGCGGCGCGGAGACGGGACCCCAGATCGCCGTCATCCGCTACGGCGAGGTGGCGGCCGACGTGGCCGTCGGCGTCACCGACCCCGCGACCGGCCGCCCGGTCACCTCCGGAACCCTGTTCTGGGCGGCGTCGGCGGCCAAGGGCATGGCGTCCTCGGTGGTGCACGTGCTGGCCGAGCGCGGCGAGCTCGACTACGACCTGCGCGTCGCGGACGTGTGGCCGGAATTCGCCGCTCACGGGAAGGACGCCGTCACCGTCCGGCACTTGCTGTGTCACACGGCGGGCGTCCCGTCGCGGCCGCCCGGCACGACCGCCGACGACCTGTGCGACCTGGAGCGCGTCTGCGCGCTGCTGGCCGACGCCGAGCCGCGCTGGCTCCCGGGTACCCGCTTCGGCTACCACTCCGACACCTTCGGGTACGGGGTCCGCCTCGTCTCAGCCGAGCGGCTCGCGGCGATGGCCGCTGTGGCATGGGTGACTTCACGGCCGCGGCCCGTCTCGACCGCCTCGTCATCGACGCGTTCGATGAGGCTTGATGGGCCGTGACCTGGAACGTGAGGTCGGGAATGTGAGATCAGTAACCTGAGGAAGGAACAGGACATGAGCGAACCCACCGTCCGCCTCGATACGCGGTTCAGCGAGCGCGGGTCGGAGGCAACGCCGTGGGATAAGGCCCTGCAGGTTCTCCAGACCGCCGAGTTGTCCTGGATCACCACCGTCCGCCGGGACGGCAGGCCGCATGTCACGCCGCTTGTCGCGGTCTGGTTCGGCGGGGCGCTGTGGTTTACCACCGGCGCGACCGAGCAGAAGGGCGTCAACCTGAGCGCCAACCCGCATGTGATCATCACGACCGGCTGCAGCACGTGGGACCGCGGGCTCGACGTGGTCGTCGAAGGCGAGGCGGTCCGCGAAACGGACGACACTGTGCTAGCTCAGGTCGCCGAAGCCTGGCTGGGCAAGTGGGATGGTGACTCCTGGCACTTCGAGGCACGCGACGGCGCTTTCCAGCACCCCGGCGGCGGTGCGGCGCTCGTCTTCCGTGTCACCCCGCGCAAGATTCTCGCCTTCGGCAAGGGAACCTTCACCCATACCAGCTACGAATTCGCCGCACCGGCGGCGACGAGGCCCTGACACGGAAGGAGGAATTCCTAGGCCGGCAGGCCCGCCTGCCTCCGGTGGGGGAGAGCCTGCGGAAGCTCGCGGCGCGAGGTGATCCCGAGCTTCGTGAACACGTTGCCCAGGTGCCATTCGACCGTGCGGGCGCTGAGGAAGAGCTGGGCGCCGATCTCGGAATTAGTCTGCCCGTCCCGCGCGAGCCTGGCGATGGACGACTCCTGTGCGGTGAGCTCGGTGCGGGCCTCCGCCGTGTGCTTGCGGACCGTCTGGCCGGCGGCCAGCAACTCGCGCCGCGCGCGCTCGGCGAACGCCTCCGCACCCATAGGCGCCAGCATCTGGTACGCGGCCAGGAGCTGCGTGCGTGCGGCTGCCCGGTGGCCCTCGCGGCGTAGCCATTCACCATAGAGCAAGTGAGCGCGGGCGAGTTCCGGACTGAGCCGGGTACGGCTGAGCCGGCCGATAGCCTCACGGTACAGGCCGTCGGCGGCCTCGCCGTCGCTCACCAGCGCGCGTGCGCGTGCCTCGATGCCGAGGCCGTAGTCGGTGCCGCTGGCCTGGGCGGATTCCGCCAGGCGCACCAGCGCGTCGGCGGCGGCCTGCGGGCTTCCGCAGCGCATGGCGGCCTCGATCAGCTCGGGCAGCGCCCAGGTCGAGACGTAGAAGGGGTCCGCGCTGGCCTGCTGGGCGACGGCAAGCGCGTCGGCGTAGCGGCCGAGGCCGTTGTAGAGGATCGCGGCCATGCACTGCGCGAAGCTCACCGCGTGCCCTTGGCCCCCGGCGGTGCCTTCGGCGATGGTGGACTCGATCAGCGGGATGGCGTCGGCTTCCTTTCCGGACAGGCACGTGAGCCACAAGGCGGCGAAGGGCGGGTAACGGGTCCCCGTCGCCCCCGAGACCACGTCAGCCTCGGCGATCAGGGCGGTCGCGGCGGGCGAGTCACCACGCCGTATGACGGTGGTGGCCTCAGCGGCCAGGTCGATCGGCAGCTGGTCGAGCGCCCCGGCGTCACGGGCGAGCCGAGACTGCCTGGCGGCGATCGCGTGCCAGCCGTCCTCGTCCCACAAGACGATGGCGGCGGCCTGGGCCAGCCAGCCCCAGCGGAGATCTTCTTCCGGTGAGTTGTCTCCCGCGGTGAAGGCGGTCGCCGCCCGGCGCACCGCCGGCGCAGCGACAGTAGCGCCGTCGGTGACCAGCCGCGCCAGGGCCTCAAGCAGCAGATCGGCCGGGCGCGGCGAACGTACGGGCGAGGGCAGTGCCCGGGCTGCCCGGGAGACCTCGGCCAGATCGCCGGCGCCCGCCAGTCGCCCGGCGAACATCGCGGCCATCCACGCGCTCAGGTAGGTCTCACGCGCCAGGTCGGCGCTGAGCGGCTCGAGCCGCTTGGCCGCCTTGAGCAGCAGCGGCGGAGCGTCGCTGCCCAGGCCCGAGGCGAACGCGATCTGCCCGCGCAGCAGGTCCACCCGGGCGCTAGACAGGTCATCCAGCCGTCCGGCCTCCGCTACGGCCAGGAGCTCGCGGGCCTTGCCGAACGCCCCGGCCTGCAAGCTGGCCTGTGCCGCAGCCAGCGTGCGCGCGCTACGGTGCGCCGGGTCGACGGTCAGCGTGACCGAGCGCTCCAGGAACGCCGCGGCCGCGGCGAGCCCGCCGCGGGCCTGCGCGCGTCCGGCCGAGCGTTCCAGCTCGACGGCGACCTCCTCATCCGGCCCGGCCGTCGCCTGGGCCCGGTGCCAGGCGCCGCGGTCCGGATCGGCCTGGGAGTCGGTGACCGCCGCCAGGGCCGCGTGCACCTCCTGTCTTCCCGTGAACGACGCTGACCGGTAGGCCGCCGAGCGCACGAGCGGATGCCGGAACCGCACCCGGGGGCCGAACTCCACCAGCCCCGCCTCCACCGCTGGTGCCGCCGCCTGTACGGGGATGCCGAGCTGTCCGGCGGCCTGCCAGACGAGCGGGAGATCTCCAGACGGGTCGGCGGCCGCGAGCTGGAGCAGCCGCCGTGTCTGGGCGGGCAGGGCCGCGATCTGGCGGGCGAAGCTGTCCTCGATCCTGCCTGGCAGCGGCGCGGCACCGGGCAGCCCGAAACCGCCCGCCAGCTCCGCTGGCGAAAGACCGCGGGGCAGTTCCAGCAGCGCGAGCGGATTCCCCTGCGCCTCCGCGACGATCAGGTCCAGTACCCGCGCGTCCAGCGGCCCGGCCAGCACCGACTCCAGCAGGGCCCGCGCGTCGCCCTCGCCGAGCCCCCGGAGTTCGAGTTCGGGCAGCCCGGCCAGTTCCGGTCCCGGGACCCGTGCCGCGAACACCAGGCCGACCGGGTCAGCGGCCAGCCGCCGCGCCGCGAATCCCAGCGCCTGGGCTGAAGCGTGGTCGAGCCACTGCTCGTCATCGATCACGCAGATGAGCGGCTGTTCCCCGGCTGCCTCCGCCAGGAGGCTGAGGACGGCGAGCCCGACCAGGAACCGGTCGGGCGGCGGGCCGACGCTGAGGCCGAACGCGGTGCACAGCGCCCCCCGCTGCGGCACCGGGAGGCGATCGAGTCGGTTCAGCATCGGCGCGCACAGCAGATGCAGCCCGGAGAAGGCCAGCTCCATCTCCGACTTCACGCCCGCCACGCGCACCACCCGGTGCCCGGGCGCGCGCCGGGCCAGGTAATTCAGGAGTGCCGTCTTGCCCACGCCCGGATCGCCGCGCAGCACCAGCACCCGGCTGTTCCCGCCCCAGACGGCGTCGAGGAACTCGTCGAGCAGCCCGCGTTCGGTGCGCCGGTCGATCAGCGACGGGGTGCGGCCCCGCGGCCCGGACTGTGCGGCCATCTGCCCGCGGCTAGGCCGCGTCCATCAGGCCGGCCGCGGAGACGGCGCCCGCCGGGAAAGTTTCGTGGCCGATCGCCGCTTTCCGGTCGCCCGGGATGACATGAGCATGCATACCCCCTCCAGCTGGCCAGATCGCCTGCCAGGACCCAGACCCGTTCACCATCACGTCGGTGCGATTCCCGCGGATTCCGGTGAGCGTGATTTCCCGGGCAGGAGCCAGGACCATGGTCACGGACCAGCTATTTCAGCCGGAACCGGACCGCTACCTGGTCAGCAGCATAACCCGGCGGGCCGGGCCAGGGAACCGGGAGGCGTGCCGACCATGGCGGCCGGGTCGACGACGCGGTCGAACTCGTCCGCGGTGACGTAACCGCTGGCGAGGGCGGCCTCGCGCAAGGTGGTGCCCTCGTCGCTGGCCTTGTGGGCGATGGCGGAGGCCTTGTCGTAGCCGATGACCGGAGACAGGGCGGTGACGAGCATCAGCGACCGGCTGACGTAGGCGTCGATCTGGTCGCGGTGCAGTTCGGTGCCTTCGATGCAGTACTGCCGGAGTTTGGCGCAGGCGTCGGCCAGGATGGTGGCCGAGTGCAGGAAGTTATTGATGAGGACCGGGCGCATGGCGTTCAGCTCGAAGTTTCCCTGCGACGCGGCGAACGCGATCGCGGAATCCTCGGCCAGCACCTGGATGCAGACCATGACCATGGCCTCGCACTGGGTGGGATTGACCTTCCCGGGCATGATGGACGAGCCGGGCTCGTTGGCGGGCAGGATGAGCTCGCCCAGGCCGCAGCGGGGGCCGGAGGCCAGCCAGCGGATGTCGTTGGCGATCTTCATCATCGGCACCGCGAGTGAGCGCAGCCCGGCCGAGGCTCCGGCCATCGCGTCCAGACCGCCCTGGGCGGCGAACTTGTTGGCCGCCGTGACGAACGGGTAGCCGGTGGCCGTGGCGATCTCGGCGGCGACCTGCTCGCCGAATCCGGACGGCGCGTTCAGCCCGGTGCCGACCGCCGTCCCGCCGGCCGCTAGCTCGAATAGCCCGTCCGCCGCGGCCACGAGCCGGTCGATAGCCTGGCCGAGCTGATGAGCGTAGCCGGACCATTCTTGCCCGACGGTGAGCGGCACCGCGTCTTCCAGGTGAGTGCGGCCGATCTTGACCACGTCGTGCCAGCGCAGGGCCTTGTCGTGGATGGCCCGCCGCAGTGCCCGCACCGATGGCAGCAGCCGGTCGTGGATTACCTGCACCGCCGCGATGTGCATGGCGGTGGGGAAGGTGTCGTTGGAGGACTGGCCCATGTTGACGTCGTCGTTGGGGTGGACCGGGGTCTTGCTGCCGAGGACTCCGCCGGTGAGCTGGATGGCCCGGTTGCTGATCACCTCGTTGACGTTCATGTTCGACTGGGTGCCGGACCCGGTCTGCCATACGTAGAGCGGAAAGTGCTCATCCAGCTTCCCGGCGATCACCTCGTCGGCGACCTTCTCGATCAGCGCGGCCTTCCAGGCGGGCAGCCGGCCCGCGCGGCCGTTGACGATCGCGGCGGCCTTCTTGACGTGGCCGTAGGAGTGGTAGACGGGCTTGGGCATCCGGTCGTCCCCGATGGAGAAGTGGATCAGCGACCGCTGGGTCTGCGCGCCCCAGTACCTGTCGGCCGGGACGTCGATCGCGCCCATCGAGTCGGTTTCCCGCCTGGTGCCGGACGCGGCCAGGCCGATCGGCAGGTCCGTGATCCGGGGCGCGGCACCCGGGGGATCGGCGCCTCCGCCGCGAGCGTTCACCGTTACCCCGCCTTGTCGGCGTAGACCGGCTGCCACATGGCGTCCTGTACGGCCTGCACCAGGTCGCCGGGGGCGCTGGCCGCGACCCCGTCGGCGGCCGCGGCCCGGGCGACCGCGACGGCGGCGGTCGCCGACGAGGCTCGCAGGTTCTCCACGGCCGGCAGCAGCGCGGCGCCCGGCTGGCTGACGTCGGCCTGCCCGGCGACCGCCTCGGCCGCGGCCAGGACCATGCCGTCGGTCACCTTCGAGGCGCCCGCGACGATCGTCCCGAGGCCAAGGCCCGGGTAGACCAGCGCGTTGTTCGCCTCGCCGAAGAAGTAGCGGACGGCGCCGTGCTCGACCGGGTCGATCGGCAGGCCGGTGGCCACCAGCGCCCTGCCGTCGGACCAGTTGATGATGTCGGATGGCAGGGCCTCGATCTGCGAGAACGGGTTGGAGATCGGGAAGATGACCGGCCGGTCCACGCCGGTGCTCATGGCCTTGACCACTTCCTGCGTGAACGCCCCGTGCGCGGTCGAGGTGCCGACCAGGATGGTCGGCTTGACCTGCTCGGCCACGGTCTGCAGGGTGACGATGCCGGAGGACGCGCGGGCCTCGCGCAGCGCGGCCATCTCGGGCCAGCGCGTGGCCGCCGAGGGATCGACCTCCACGGGCGTCTTGGCCCAGCCGGCGGCCTCGGCGGCCGGGCGGGCGTAGGGGCGCTGGTAGTCGAGCAGGCCGGCGCTCATGTCATCGGTCAGCAGCCCCGGCAGGTCGACGATCCAGATGCGCGCGACGGCCTGCGCCGCGGTGATCCCGTCGCGGACCATCTGGTCGCGGATCTGGTCGGCGATGCCGGTCCCGGCGGTGCCGCCGCCGAAGATGACCACTCGCTGGTCGCGCCACCGGGTCCCGGTTACCTTGGCCGCGTTGAACAGGCCGGCCATGACGATGGCGCCGGTACCCTGCACGTCGTCATTGAAGATGCGGTACCGGTCCCGGTTGGCTAGCAGGATCCGCCGCGCGTTGCTCGCGCCGAAGTCCTCGAAGTGCAGCAGCGCGTCCGGATAGAGCGACGACGTGAGCGCGAGGTACCGGGCGATGAAGTCGTCGTACGCCTTGCCGCGGACGCGGGCGTGCCGGTTGCCCAGGTACAGCGGATCGTTCAGCAGTCCTTCGTTGTCGGTGCCCACATCAAGCGAGACCGGGATCACCCGGCGCGGGTCGATGCCGGCCGCGGCGGTATAAACGGCCAGCTTACCGACCGAGATCTCGATACCGCCGACACCCCAGTCGCCGATGCCCAGGATCTCCTCGGCGTCGCTGCACACGATCAGGTCGACGTCCCCGGTGGACAGCCCCAGCGTGCCGAACGCGTCTTCCATCTCTTCGGGCCGGTCGATGGACAGGTAGACGCCCCGCTGCTGGCGGTACTCGTGAGAGTAGCGCTCGATGGCATCGCCCACCACGGGGTCGTAGACGATGGGCAGCAGCTCGGCCAGGTGATCGAGCAGCACCTTGTAGTAGAGCACCTCGTTGCGGTCGTGCAGCTCCTCCATGTAGACGTTCTTCGCCAGGTCGCCGCCTTGAGCCCGCAGCTGCCGGTAGGCGCGCTGAGCCTGCTGGTCCAGGGTCAGCACCGCGGACGGCAGCCGCCCGGTCAGGCCGAGGGCCTCGCGTTCGGTCCGCGTGAACGCCACCCCGCGGTTGCGGAGCGGGTCACTGAGCACAGCCGGGACGGCCGTCGGGGTCTTTTCGTCGGTCACGTGATTTCTCCTTCCGAATACGGGTGCCGCGCGGTCAGCTGAGGAACGGCGCGAGGTGGGCGTTGACCTCTTCGGCGTGGGTCCAGCACAGGCCGTGGGGAGCGCCGTCGATGGCGACGTACTCACTGCCGGCGATGAGCTCGTGGGTGCGTGGGCCGCAGGCGTCAATCGGCAGGACGCGGTCGGCGGTGCCGTGCATGACGAGCACCGGGATGTCGATCTTGGGCAGGTCGGAGCGGAAGTCAGTGTGCCAGCTCGCCACGCACGCGATCGTTCCGGCGGCCGAGGCGCTGACCGCGCTGCTCCACGCGTCGCGGACGACTTCCTCGCTGATGCGGGTGCCGAGGGTCTCGTCGGTATTGAAGAAGCTCTTGTTCCATTCGGTGAAGTACGCGAAACGGTCGGCGGTCAGCGCCCCGGCGATCTGGTCGAAGACCTCCTGCGGGACGCCCTGCGGTGTCTCGCTGGTCTTGAGCAGGTAGGGCGGGACGCCGGAGATGATGGCGGCCCGGCGGACCCGCCCGGATCCGTAGGTCCCCAGGTAGCGGGCGATTTCCCCGCCGCCCATGGAGTGGCCGGCGAGGTCGAGGCCGCGCAGGTCCAGGGCGGTGAGGAGTTTGTCCAGGTCGGCGGCGAAGGTGTCGTAGTCGTAACCGGTGCCAGGGCGGCCGGACTTGCCGAAGCCGCGACGGTCGTAGGTGATGACCCGGTGCCCGGCGGCGATCAGCGCTCTTTCCTGGCGCTCCCAGGCCCGGCCGGACAGCGGGAACCCGTGGATGAGCACTACGGGACGGCCGGCACCGTGGTCTTCGTAGTAGAGCTCGACCGGCGCGGAGTTTTCCTGGTCCACTGTGATGTACGGCATTGTCTTTCCCTTCCGGGCGAAGTGGCTGGCGCGGGGGTGGTCAGGCCGGCACGACGTAAGGGAAGTCGCCGGCCCGCTGATCTTTGGCCGTGGACGGACTGAGGCCGGAGGGCACGGCCATGTTGGTGACCAGGGACAGCATGGCCTCGGGGGCGTTGTCGGCCAGCGTGCGGCCGTTGCGGCCGGCGAAGCCGTAGGAGGCGGGCGTGCCGACCACGTAGGACAGCACGTCGGGGAACAGCTCGGCGGCCACGGTCTGGCCGTACCCCCGCGGGTCGGCGGAGGTCCCGGCGGCGGCCACGACCGCGGCGACCTGGTCACCGATGTGCTTGGCGTCGGCGCTGACGTCCGCGGACGGGTGCCGGGTGTTCGCCGGGCTGGAAAAATCGGTGTCGGTCGGCCAGAAGATCGGCCACATCATCGGGTGCCCGCCCCGGTTGATCTGCCGCCAGCCGCCCCCGTCGGTGGCGAGCTTGGTCGCGCACCACACCCCGGTCCGGGCGCCGGGCCGTAGCTGGGGGTGGGAGTGAGGGATCTCCAGCACGATCGATTCGACGATGGTCCCGGCGAAGCTGTTGCTTGCTTCCCGCGGCCGCCAGCCGGACAGGTCCGGCGCGGTCCCCTTGGCCACCGCGTCGTCGATCATCGACAGGAGCGACAGGTCGATGTAGAAGGAGTCGGCGATCCGCCCGGCCCACAGCCGGGTTCCGCTCGCCGTGGCCGTCTCGCCCGTCCGGCCCTCCAGCACCAGCTCGCCGGCCGCGGCGTCCGCACGCGCCTCATCGCCGGTCAGGGCGTGCAGCCGCAGCGCCTGTCGGCCGTCGGAGTCCGGCGCGCCGAAGGACACCCGGAAGGTCAGCGTCTCGTAGGCGGCCCCGTCGAAGTGGACCTTGAACTCATAGCGCGCCTCGGGGTGGAAGCCCGGCTCGGAGTGCAGGCCGTTGACGTTGGAGTTGACGTCCATGATGAACACCGTGCCGCCCTGGCGGGGGAACACGTACAGGTCATCGATGTACAGCTGGCCGGTTTTCGCCGCCAGCGGTGTGTCGAGATGATGCGACATGGGAGACCCCTTTCCTCACGGCTACTCTCGCGCGGAAAGGCGCGGAGGGCCCCCGGGACAGACCCGGGCCTGTCCCGGGGGCCGCGCCCGGGAGGGTCTCTTCGCACCCCCGGGCTCACGGCCGGGCGCGACGCTGTCTTCGGGCCGATCCTGCGCGAGATCGACCGGCAGCAGCCGGTGCCGCCGCGCCGTACGCCATCCGCGCACCCGCAGGGACCTGACCTGCTCACCGCGGCCGATTAGCGCGAGCCGGTGCGGGCGCTGAATCGCGGTCAGTCGGCGGCACGCTCGCTCACTGGCCGGCGGCGCAGGGCCGGGTGCACCAGGGCCGGGGGCAGGTAGGCGGACTGGTCGGGCACGCCGACGTCGGTGCCGGGCGGGACGATCTTGTCGATCTGGTCGAGGATCTCGTCGGTCAGCCGGACGTCGACGCTGCCCAGCAGGTCATCGAGCTGCTCCATCGTCCGCGGTCCGATGATCGCGCTGGTCACGCCGGGATGGGCGATCGCGAACGCCATCGCGAGGTGCGTCATCGGCAGGCCGGCTTCCGCGGCCAGCGGGATGATCTGCTCGACGGCGTCGAGCCGCTGCTCGTCACGGAAGTTCGTGAACATGGCCGCGCGACGGAGATCGGTCTCCTGGCCCCGGCGGATACGGCCGGTGAGCATGCCCTTCGCGAGGGGACTCCAGACGAGCGTGCCCATCCCGTAGCGCTGGGCGACGGGCAGCACCTCGGCCTCGATGCCGCGGTTGAGGATCGAGTAGGGCGGCTGTTCGGTGCGGAACCGCTCCAGGCCGCGACGCTCGGCGACCCACTGGGCCTCGACCATGTCGGAGGCGGGCATCGTGGAGGACCCGATCGCGCGGACCTTGCCGGCGTGGATGAGGTCCGACAGCGCCGACAGCGTCTCCTCGATGTGGGTGTCCGGGTCAGGCCGGTGGATCTGATAAAGGTCGATGTGGTCGGTCTGCAGGCGGCGCAGCGAGTTCTCTACCTCGGTCATGATCCAGCGGCGTGAGTTGCCGCGCTGGTTCAGGTCATCGCCCATCGGGCCGTTCACCTTGGTCGCGAGAACGATGTCGTCGCGGCGTCCCTTGAGCGCCTTCCCGACGATCTCCTCGGACTCGCCGGCCGAGTACCGGTCCGCGGTGTCGACGAAGTTGATCCCGGCGTCAAGCGCCTTGTGGATGATCCGGACGCAGTCATCGTGGTCGGGGTTGCCGCCCGCCCCGAACATCATCGCGCCGAGCGCGTAGGGACTGACCTTGATCCCGGTCTGGCCGAGCGTGCGGTACTGCATGTGGTTCCTCCCGAGGTTCCGGTGTCGTACCCTGAATTAAACGGAACATCCTTCCGGAACCATTATGTGGAACGTTTTTCCGTTTAGCAAATGGAGGAGTGCGGTTGACCGAGAACACGGCGTCGGCCAGCGAGCGCGCGCCGCGGCGGCTGCGCGCCGACGCGCAGCGCAACATCGACTCCCTGCTCGAGGCGGCTAGGACCGTCTTCGCCACCTCGGGGGTGGACGCACCCGCCAAGGAGATCGCCGACCTCGCGGGAGTCGGGGTCGGCACGCTGTACCGGCACTTCCCGCAGCGCTCGGACCTGGTCAAGGGCGTGTTCCGGCACGCGGTTGACGCCTGCGCGGAGGCCGCGCCGGCGCTGGCCGCGGCGTACCCCCCGGGCGAGGCGGTGGAGCGGTGGCTGCTCCGGTACACCCAGTTCGTCGCGACCAAGCGGGGACTCGCCGCGGCCCTGCACTCCGGCGACCCGGCGTACGAGGCCCTGCCCGGCTATTTCATGCAGCGACTCGGACCCGCGCTCGGCTCGCTGCTCGAGGCCGCGACCGCCAGCGGCGACATCCGGCCCGGCGCCAGTGCCAGGGACCTCCTATACGCGGTCGCCAACCTGAGCATGCCGATGCCGGACGAGGGAGTCGCCTACAGCCAGCGCATGGTCGCGCTGCTCATCGACGGACTGCGCTACGGCGCCGGCGCCCACCCGTCCTGATCTCACGCTTCGGCACTCCCCAGCGTCTTCCTTATGCATTCACGACACAGGGAGGCCATCATGAACGCTCACCCGGCCACCGCTGCGGCCAGGCATGCGGTGATTCCGACTCGAATCGGAGAACTCACGGCCGTGATGGAGGACGGTTCGCTGTGCGGGCTGTATTTCCCGCGGCACTGGCCCCGCCCTGACCGGACGGCATTCGGCGAGCGGGCAGAGACGGGCTTCGATGAGGTCGCCCGCCAGTTGACGGAGTACCTCGACGGCGAGCGGCACGACTTCGATCTTCCGCTGGCGGCCCGCGGCACGGAATTCGACCGGCGGGTCTGGGCGCTGGTCAGCGAGGTGCCCTACGGGGAGACGACCACGTACGGCGCGCTCGCCCGCGACCTCGGCGCCGGCACCGACCCGCGGGACGTCGGGGCCGCGCTCGGCCGCAACCCGCTGTGCGTCGTCATCCCGTGCCACCGGGTCGTCGGCAGCACCGGCAAACTCACCGGCTACGCCGGGGGAGTAGAACGCAAGCGCACGCTGATCGGCATCGAGCGCGCCCGCGCGGAGCCGGCGTCCGCGGCGACCCTGTTCTAGCGAGCCGGCTACTCGCCGGTCAAGCCGGCGATCCGCTCGGCCACCGCACCTCCTGGACCGTGGATCACTATTCGCGGACCCCGCGGAGCTTGGCCGCGCGTCGGATTCATCCTCGTGCGAGTTTTGGTTGCTCGCAATCGTTTGCAACCTCGATTTGGCCACCAAAACTCGCGCGAGGTCAAGATCGCACGCCTGGGGAGCCTGGGCGGGGCGCCAGCGAATCACTCTTGGCGCATGATGCCGGGTGGCGGATCGCGGGGGAGTCTGAAGGGGGACAACGGAAGTAATTGAGAGGGGAAGATGTCGGCGAACCTGGTCCAGGCCGTGATCGGCCTGCCGCAGTCTCCTTATCCGCCGCTTGCCGTGGGATTCTTCGGGCTCGGGACGGGATACCTGATCTGGGGGCCACAGGAGCTTCTCGGATACCCAAAGCGTGACAGCAGCGTTGATCTCGGTACCGGCGTCTGGGGTCTGTGGATGCCGGGCTTCATGCAGTTCATCACCGGCATCTACCTGTTCGCCGGCCTCACCTTGTTCGGCACGTTCAAGACCCCGGCCCTGTACATGGCCGCGCTGGCGTTCACCGCGTACGGCGTGCACTGGTTCGCGATCGGCTGGAACCGGATACGCGGTGTCGATTCCCGGGTCAACGTGGGGATGGCCGTCGCGTACACGCTGATCTCGATCCTCGGGATCATGGTCTTCTTCGGCGTGCACGACTATCCGGTCGGCGGTGTGTTCATCGGCCTGACTTGCGTCTACGTGGCCGATTTCTTCGCGAGCCTGACACCTGACCTGAAGGCGATCGGCGGGCTGGCGGAGCGGGCACTGGGCTTCTTCCGTATCGGCACCGGTTTCTGGCTCATGTACCTGACCTTCGCCGTTGCGCTGAACTTCGTGCTCGGGTACACGCTGCCGCTGTGACCCGGGGCCGGACCATCACGCAATGTGCCCGGCGCGGGTCACGTGACCCGGCGCGGGTCAGCCGAAGGTGAAGGAGTAGGCCTGCAGCCCGGGCGAGAGCGCGATCGTGACCGTGCCGTCCTGCGCCGGCTGTTCCGTCGCGACCGTGTAGATATCAGGCGCCCCGGAGACCTTGATGACCTTGGTCGTGCCGCCGGAGGTGACGGTGAGCGTGCCGCTGCCGCCGACGTCGAGGTAGACGTCCGAGGCGTTGAAGTCGAGCTTGATCCCGGCGCCCTTGCCCGCGGTGATCGACTCCTGGCCAATGTTCCAGGCACCGGAGAGGCCGAAGGAGTTGACCGGCAGCGTGCCGGGCAGCGCGAACTGCCCGGTCCGATAGGCGTGGCCGCCTTCGTATCCCTGCTGGCGCTCGGCGCCGAGGTAGGTCTCCGGTGTCTGGCTGGGGTTGTCGGGCGTGGTGTTGGGGACGTCGGTCGCCTTCGGCAGAGTGATCCCCGGGTGGGCGGCGAGCAGCAGCTGGCGGATGAGCTGCTCCTCTTGCGTGTAGTCGCCCTCCCCGACGGCGACGTGCCGGATCTGGCCATCGGCGTCGATCAGGTAATCGGCCGGCCAGGACTGGTTGTCGTAGGCGTCCCATGTGTCGTAGGAGTCGTCGAGCGCCACCGGGAAGGTCAGGCCCAGCCGGTGAATGCCGGCCTCGACGTTGGACGGCACCTGCTCGAAGGCGTACTCGGGGGTCTGGACGCCGACGACCTCGAGCCCGTCGGCCGCGTAGTTCTTCGCCCACGCCTCGACGTGCGGAAGCTCGCGCTGGCAGTTGATGCAGGAGTAGGCCCAGAAGTCGACGATGACGACCTTGCCCTTGAGCGAGGCCATGGTGAGCGGCTTGCTCCCGGGGGTGTTGAACCACTGCGTGATGCCCTTGAAGGCGGGCGCGGCGCCGCACTGCTCGAGCCCGGAGCCGCCGTACAGGGCGGCGGTCTGGCAGTCCTGCAGCGACACGCTGCTGCCCTGGTTCGCCGTCGTGGCACCTTTCTCCAGCGAGTTGCCCACGGCCTGGGTGTAGTTGGGGATGTCCCGCTGGATAATGTCGGACAGGTTGAACGTCAGCGCCACGGCCAGGACGATCATCGCCGCGCCGCTGACCACGCGGAAGGCGCCCTGGTGGCGGCGGAAGGCACCGAGCCGCTGGCTGATCCCGCGCCCGGCCAGCGCGAAGGCCAGGAGCGGGATCGCGGTGCCGACGGCGAATCCGAGGGTGAGGCCGATCGTGTGCAGGCCGATGTGGCCGGTCGCGCCCGCCACGGTGATCGCGGCCAGGACCGGACCCGCACACGGCACGAAGACCGCGCCCAGGGCGATCCCGAGGACGAAGCCGTTGCGGCTCGTGCCGGTGACGCGCTGCGGGAAGCGGTAGAAGGGCCGCTCGATGAGGTGCCCGAGCGGCGGTACGAGCAGCCCGAGCCCGACCAGCACCAGCAGGGCGAGGCCGAGCCAGCGGATCGCGTCGTCGGGCAGGTGCAGGTTCGCCAGGATCAGTGTCCCGAACAAGGTGAAGACCGCGAAGCTCAGTGTCAGGCCCAGGACGACCAGATACGGCCGCCGCCGCGCCGACTTGGCGCCGGGGTCCGCGTCCGGCCCGGCGCCGCCGCCGAGGAAGACAACGGGCAGGACCGGCAGGACGCACGGGGACAGGCCCGTGATTACCCCGCCGACCAGGCCGATCAACAACAGCGTCACGCCGCGACTCCTTGCTGACGGCCCCGGCCAGAGCGCTTGCGGGCACGCCTGCGAAGCCTTCGTAGTCTCACTTTGATCATCACGGTAGCCGGGGACGTGCGGGGAAAAGACTGCGCGGGTAGCCGGGGGCGCGACTATCACTGGTTTGTAATGAGTTTCCCCCGCCGGGCACCGGAACAACAACGGCCGGCGCGGGGTTACACGCTTGCCAGGCCAGCCCGCAGCCAGCGGGCGGCGGCATCAGTGAAGGAGCTGACATGGCGGACACCTACCGCAAGGACCCCGAGGCCGTCTCCCGGCTGAACCGCGAGCAGTACCGGATTACCCAGCGAAGCGGTACCGAGCCGGCGTTCAACAACGAGTTCTGGGACAACAAGGAGCCCGGAATCTACGTCGACGTCGTGTCCGGCGAACCGCTGTTCGCGTCGGTCAGCAAGTACGACAGCGGCTCCGGCTGGCCGAGCTTCACGGTGCCGATCGAGCCGGGCAACGTGGTCGAGCACCAGGACAAGAGCTTCGGGATGATCCGGACCGAGGTGCGCTCCGCGCACGGCGACAGCCACCTCGGGCACCTCTTCCCCGACGGGCCCGCCGAGGCGGGCGGCCTGCGATACTGCATTAACTCCGCCGCATTGCGGTTCATCCCCCTGGATGACCTGGAGCGCGAGGGATACGGCGCGTACCGTTCGCTCTTCGAGCCCGCACACGACACTGGGAGCGCATCATGACAACCGAGAAGGCCATCCTCGCCGGCGGCTGCTTCTGGGGCATGCAGGACCTGATCCGGAAGCTGCCCGGCGTGCTCACGACCCGCGTCGGCTACACCGGCGGCAACGTCGCGAACGCGACCTACCGCCACCACGAGGGCCACGCTGAGGCGATCGAGATCGTCTTCGACCCGGAGAAGATCTCCTACCGCGACCTGCTGGAGTTCTTCTTCCAGGTCCACGACCCGTCCACGCTGAACCGGCAGGGCAACGACATCGGGACCAGCTACCGGTCGGCCATCTTTTACCTCAGCGACGCGCAGAAGCGGGTCGCCGAGGACACGATCGCCGACGTCGACGCCTCCGGCCTGTGGCCGGGCAAGGTCGTCACCGAGGTGACGCCGGCCGGGCCGTTCTGGGAGGCCGAGCCCGAGCACCAGGATTACCTGGAGCGTTACCCCGAGGGGTACACGTGCCACTTCCCGCGGCCGGGCTGGAAGCTCCCGCGCCGCGCGGACCAGACCGTCTCCTGAGCGGAACTGGTCGCGGCGGCTAGCTGAACCGCGCTTGTGTGGATTGCTTTGTGCATCCCCGTGTATAAAGCAATCCACGAACTTCGCGCGACGGTCCCGGGCCGGGCTGACCGGTAGTTCAGGCGAGATCCAGGAGCTGCTCGTAGAACCCGCCGAACCCGCGGTCCGCGTCAACGAGATGGACCTCGAGTATCCAGTGACACACGCGCCCGGCCTTGTCATGCCGTCGCATCGGCGTGGCGTTGCCCGGCGCGATGTAGGACTCGACGTCGGCGCCGTCGATCTCCTCGTGGGGGAACTCGCCGACGAGGTGGCCGGCGTGCCAGCCGCCGAGTGACCAGCCGGCCTCGCGCGCCAGGCGGGTCATTTCGCCGTACAGCTCGGCGCCGCTGATGTCCGGGTGGTCAGCGAAGTAGCGCCGGCCCCCGGCGAAGATGACCGGCAGGTCCGCCGCCAGCCGGTGCTTGACCGGATCGTCGCCCAGCACATACGTGCGTCCGAGGTCGGCTTCGAACTCATCGAAGATCGGGCCGAAGTCGGCGAAGACGATGTCGTCGGGCTCGATCACGCGGTCCGGCGGGTTCTCCCGGTAGGGGAAGAGGGTGTGCGGGCCGGACCGGATGATGCGCTTGTGCCAGAACCGGGTCTTCCCGAACTTCTCGTTGGCCAGGTCCCTGATTCGGTCGCTGACCGCCTGCTCGCCCAGCCCGGCCGTGATGATGCCGCGGCCGAGGATCTCGTCGAACAGGTCTATCGCGGTGGCCTGGGCGTTCTCCAGCCGGGCGGCTCGTTCCTGCTCATTCGGCATGGGCTGACGATAAAACATTCGCGTGGCTCTCCGCCAGCCGCGGTAATGCCGATGGCTGTTCGGCTCCGCGCACATGCGCTCAGGATCCCACGGGACGGGATCAGGCGACGATGGATGTTGTGCGGCTGGCGTGCGAGGCTGTTGACCCGACCGGGACGGCACTGTACGTTCGGCCAAAGATCACGCCACGAAGGAGCAGCGATGAGCGCGACTACGGGACCGGCCGGGGCGGGGCGCGGTCCGGGTACCTGGCGGCAGCGATCGGCGGTGGTCGGCCTGACAGGCGCTCTCATGGGCCTGATCTACGGCTATGACCAGGGCGCCATCAGCGGGGCCATCTTGTACATCAAGCACCAGTATCACCTGTCCACCTTCATGCAGGAAGTGGTGACCTCGGCGGTGGTGGCGGGCATGGTCGTCGGCGCGCTGATCGCCGGGCGCGTCGCCAACGCCATCGGCCGCAAGCGGACCATGATCGTGATCTGCCTGGGCTATGCCGTCTTCGCCATCTGCAGTGGCATCCCGGTGGGGCTCGGCTGGCTGATCGCCGTGCGCTTCCTGCTCGGGATGGCCATCGGGCTGTCGGTGGTGGGCGTCCCGCTCTTCATCGCCGAGTCCGTGCCGCCGAGCATCAGGGGCCGGATGGTCATCGTCTACCAGATCTCCACCACCACGGGAATCCTGGTCGCCTACTTCGTCGACCTCGGCTTCGCCGGGTCGAAGGACTGGGAGGCCATGCTCGCGATGTCCGCGGTGGCCTCGTTCGTCGCCCTCGCCGTCGTGGCTCCGCTGCCCGACACGCCCCGCTGGTACATGATGAAGGGGCGGCGGGAGGAAGCCCTCACCGTGCTGCGCCGCAGCGAGGAAGAAGACCTCGTGCAGGCCGAGATGGCCCAGCTCGAGGAAGACCTGAGCTATCAGGACAAGACCGGCTTCCTCGGCCTGTTCCGCCGGCCCTTCACCAGGGCCGCGATCTTCGCCCTCGGCCTCGGGTTCCTCGTGCAGATCACCGGGATCAACGCGATCGTCTACTACAGCCCGACCATCCTGCAGCAGGTGGGCTTCAAGACCGCCACGGGAGCCATCGTCGGGACCGTCATACTCCAGGCGGCGGCCATCGCGGTGGAACTGGTGGCCTTCGCGATCGTCGACCGCGTCGGCCGGCGCCCGGTCATCCTCGGCGGGATCGCGACCATGGTCGTCGCGGACGCGCTCCTGCTGTCGGTCTACGCCAACGGGCACTTCGTCGGGCTCGTCGCGGCCCTCGCGTTCACCGGCTTCATGCTCTTCCACATGGGGTACTCGTTCGGCTTCGGCTCTCTGGGCTGGGTCTACGCCTCGGAGACCTTCCCGGCGCGGCTGCGCTCCAGCGGGGCGGCGGCCCAGCTCACCATGAACAACCTGGCCAACCTCATCGTGGCGCTCTTCTACCTGAGCGCGGTGCAGCGCCTCGGCGGCGTCGGGACCTGGGCCCTGCTCGGCAGTCTCGCCATCATCGCCTTCGCGTTCGTCTTCAAGCTGGCACCCGAGGCCAAGGGCCGGCGCCTGGAGGAGATCCGGGCCTACTGGGACAACGGCGCCAAGTGGCCGGACGCCGCTGAGGCCGCGTCGCCTATGGCGTCCGGCACCACTCAGCCGCTCAGCTAGCGCGCATGGGAACCGAAGTCCGTCAGAAAGATGCGCCCCGCGGCCGGCTGCGCCGCGAGCTGGGCGCGCTGGAAGCCGCCGCGCTGTCCATCTCGATCATGGCCCCGACCGCGGCGATGGCGCTCAACGGCTCGCTATCCGCGAGCTACGCGGGCACGGCGACGGCGTTGGCGTTCCTCCTCGCCTTCGCGACGATCATCCTCGTCTCCTACGCGTTCATCCAGTTCGCGAAGACCTACGCGACGGCCGGGTCCGTCTACCGGTTCAACGGCACGGCCCTCGGCGCCCGGATCGGCTTCCTTTCGGGGTGGACGCTGCTTTTCACCTACATCGCGTTCACCGTGGCGTCGGCGGCCGAGGTCGGATTGTTCTTCCAGACGTTCATGAGCACGCTGGGCTACTCCGTGTCCTGGATCTACGCGGCGCTGATCGCGATCGCGGTCATCCTCTACTTCGGCATCCGCCGGATTCAGCTGTCGACCCGGGTGACGCTCACGGTCGAGTGCGTCTCGGTGTCGGTGATCCTCGCCCTGATCGGCTTCATCGCGGCGCGGGGCGGGGCGCACGGCTTCTCCGCCGCGCCGTTCTCGCCCGCGCACGTCGGCTTCTCCAACATCGCGCTCGCGAGCGTGTTCGCGTTCCTGGGCTTCGCCGGCTTCGAGGGCGCGGCCGTCCTCGGCGAGGAGACGCGCTCGCCCAAGACGAGTATCCCGCGGGCGATCAAGGTGGCCGTGATCACGGTCGGGATCTTCTCGGTCGGGGTGATCTACGTGCAGGCCGAAGGGTTCGGGCTCAGCCCGGCCGGCGTCCACGCGTTCGCCACCTCGTCCGGCCCCCTGTCCCAGCTGTCGCAGACATACGTCGGACAGCCGATGGCCGCGGCGATCGCGGCCGGCGCGACGATATCCGCCTTCGCGGCGGCGCTCGGCACCGCCACCGGGTCTACGCGCCTGCTGTTCACGCTTGGCCGCGACCGGCTGCTGCCCGCGAGCTTCGGACGGACGACGCAAGGCGCAGGCAGCCCGCTGGCGGCCATGCTGACGGTCGTCGTCATCACCACGATCTGCGTGCTGGCCCTGTTCGCCGCCAATGTCAGCGCGGTCAGCGCGTTCGGGGACTTCGGCTCCCTGGGCGTGCTGGCGCTCCTGGTCGTCTACCTGGTGACGGAGATCGCGGCGATCCGGCTGTTCGCCGGCCGCTGGCGCAAGATCCAGTTCGCCGTGCCGATCGTGGCGATCATCCTGCTCGGCTACGCGCTGTACGGCAACGTCTACCCGGTGCCGCCGTTGCCGGCGGCGGTCTTCCCCTACATAGTGCTGGCCTGGATCGTGATAGGGATAGTGGTGTCACTGCTGTTTCCGCAGCGCCTGCGCCAGGTGGCCGCGCATCTCGCCGAGGAGGCGCCATGAGCCAGCCCGACGGGACGATCCCGGTACCCGGGGGAAAGGTGGCCTACTGGATCACCGGCAACGAGAGCACCAGACGCCTGCCGCTGCTCACGCTGCACGGCGGGCCGGGGATGACCCACAACTACCTTGAGGCGCTCGCGGACCTGGGGGATGAGCGGCAGGTCATCTTCTTCGACCAGCTCGGGTGCGGTGACTCGGACCGTCCCAGTGACCTGAGACTGTGGACCGTGGAACGTTTCGTCGCGGAGGTCGATACCGTCCGCCAGGCGCTCGGACTCGACCGGTTCCACCTCTTCGGGAACTCGTGGGGCGGGTGGCTGGCACTCAGTTACGTGCTGGCTCACCCGGACAGCGGCGTGACCGGGCTGATCCTGAGCAGCTGCCCGCCTGACACGGGACGGTTCGTCGAGTACTGCTGGAAGCTGCGGGCCGCGCTCCCCGCCGCCACCGCGGAGACCCTGAGCCGTCACGAGGAAGGCGGCTGGTTCCAGTGCCCGGAGTACCAGGCCGCGGTGTGGGAGTTCTACCGGCGCCACCTGTGCCGGCTGCGGCCCTGGCCCCGCGGCATGGAGCTGGCCTTCGAGATGATGGGCACGGAGGTCTACGAGACGATGTGGGGGCCGAGTGAATTCGGGCCGCTGACCGGCGTCCTGAACGGCTGGAGCGTGGCCGATCGCCTTTGGGAGATCCGGTCCCCGGTGCTGGTGACCGCCGGACGCTACGACGAGGCGAGCCCGGAGCAGTGCCGGGAGATGAGCGAGGCGGTACCCGACGGCCGCTTCCGGCTGTTCGAGGACAGTTCGCACGTGGCGTTCTACGAGGAGCGCGAGGCCTACATCGAGTGCGTGCGGGCCTTCCTGCACGAGCATGAAGAGCCGCGTTAGCCGGGCGGCTGAGTGTGCCCGGCACGCCGCTGGCGCCCGCCCGGCCGCCGAAGTGGCGACTGGTCAGGTGATGGTGTTAGATGAGAGCGGTTGTAGTCGAAGTTCGTGCTCGTGTCACAGCGCCTGCGGATTCTGACAGCGGGCACCTCGTATTCCAGGCTCCCCCTCAGGGGCGGGCGGATGGCCGCGCAGCCCGGGATGCACGCTCGTGGGTCCTGATGTTCGTTTCAGGAGGAGAGCGCAGTGGCTCAGGGAACAGTGAAGTGGTTTAACGCGGATAAGGGCTATGGTTTTATCGCGCCCGATGACTCGACGCCGGATGTGTTCGTTCATCACTCGGCGATCGAGAGTGACGGGTACCGCAGCCTGCAGGAAAATCAGCGTGTCGAGTACACGACGGTCCGCGGCGACAAGGGCCCGCAGGCCGAGCACGTCCGGCCGGTGTGAGGTCGCGGGGCGGCCCGGTCACCTTCGGGCCGCCCGCGGAGCCGCATGCCCATGACGCCCTAGTTGTCCTCGAACTCCGGGAGGGGATGCCCGTGTCTACAGCCAGCCAGAGGCCGAACCCAGGCGGGGACAGCCGGGACGAGCCGATGGCTTCCGGTGATGACGACGCGGACCTTCCCGCCCCCAGGGTGACCGCCCCGGGCGCCAGCACCGAGCCGGTTAAGGACTACCTCAGGCAGATCGGCAAGGTTCCGCTGCTCAACGCCGCGCAAGAGGTCGAGCTGGCCAAGCGGATCGAGGCCGGTCTGTTCGCCGCGCAGAAGCTCGCCGAAGTCGGCCAGAGTCTTTCCGCCGACGCGCGGACCGAGCTTGAGCATGTCGCCGAGGACGGCCGGCGGGCCAGGGACCACCTGCTCGAGGCCAACCTCCGCCTGGTCGTCTCCCTGGCCAGGCGGTACAGCGGCCGCGGCATGCTGTTCCTGGACCTGATCCAGGAGGGCAACCTCGGCCTGATCCGCGGCGTGGAGAAGTTCGACTACACCAAGGGCTACAAGTTTTCCACGTATGCCACCTGGTGGATCCGGCAGGCGATCTCCCGCGCGATGGCCGACCAGAGCCGCACCATCCGCCTTCCGGCGCACATGGCCGAGGCCGTCAGCAAGCTGGCCCGGGTGCAGCGCCAGCTGCTCCAGGATCTCGGCCGCGAGCCGACCTCAGATGAGCTGGCCGCCGAGCTGGACATGACCCCGGAGCGGGTTGTCGAGGTGCAGAAGTACGGCCGCGAGCCGATCTCCCTGCACACCCCGCTCGGTTATGAGGGTGACAGCGAGTTCGGCGACGTGATCGAGGACTCCGAGGCCATCGAACCCGGTGAGGCGGTGTCGTTCACCCTGCTGCAGGAGCAGCTGCACTCGGTCCTCGGCACGCTGTCCGAGCGCGAAGCGGGTGTGGTGTCCCTGCGGTTCGGGCTGACCGACGGGCAGCCCAAGACCCTGGACGAAATCGGCAAGGTCTACGGCGTTACCCGGGAGCGCATCCGCCAGATCGAGTCCAAGACGATGTCTAAGCTGCGCCACCCGTCCCGGTCCCAGCCCCTCCGGGACTACCTCGACTGAAGTGACTCTGCGAGTTCCGCGGTCGCGGCCATCAGGTGCGGACATGATCGCGCTTCCGTTGCACTGGCGATCTAACAACTGTTAATCGTTCAACGGCCGTACATCTTCAGTTTCACTCTCCGCCTCTCCGCACTGGCAGTATCGCCATGTTTTGTCGGCTATTGCTCCTGGGAGGGACAGTAATGACGGAGAGTTTGGCGGAAACCGGCGTTTCGCGGCGGTCGTTCCTCGGCGGTGTCGGAGTCGGGGTCGGCGTCACCGCCGGCGGCCTCATCATGGCCAGCGGCCCGGTCTTGTGGCAGCAGGCCGCCAAGGCCAGCACAGTCACCGCTGAGCAGGTTCACCTGACCTTCGGCGCGGACCCGACCGGTGAGGTCGTCGTGTCCTGGGTGACCCCGGCGCCGGTGTCCAACCCGACCGTGATCGTCGGCACCACCGACGGCGGCTTCGGGCACACCGTCAAGGCGGAGACCCGCACCTATATCGACTCCAACAACAGCGTCGAGACGATTGCCCAGCACGCCAGGATCGAGGGCCTGCGTCCGGATACCGACTACGTGTACCGGATCGTCAGCGACGGCGAGACCCAGCTGTCCAGCGCGTTCCGCACCGCGCCCGCGGGCCGGGTGCCGTTCCGCTTCACCAGCGTGGGCGACATCGCCTGCGGTGACACCGCCTACTCCAAGGCGTCGCTCAACGCCGCCGCGACCGCCGCGTCGGTCGAGCGGTTCGACCCCGTCGTGCACCTGGTCAACGGAGACCTGTCGTACGCGAACTCCAACCAGACGGCCCAGCCGCAGGTCTGGGCGGAGTACTTCAACAACACGCAGCTCTCGGCCGCGAACCGGCCGTGGATGCCGGCCATCGGCAACCACGAGAACGAGCCCGGCAACGGCCCGCAGGGCTACCTGTCCTACCAGACCCGCTTCACCCTGCCGAAGAACGACGAGAACGACGACTTTGAGGGCAACTGGTACAAGTTCCAGGTTGGCTCGGTCCTGTTCGTCATGCTTGATAACAATGACGTCTGCTACCAGGTCGACACCGGCTCCTACCTGAGCACCGGCGACAGCCAGATCCTGACCGGCTACTCCGGCGGCCGGCAGGAACTCTGGCTGGAGAAGACGCTGCGCGTGGCTTCGGTCGACAGCTCGGTCGACTGGATCGTCGTCGTCATGCACCAGCCGGCCATGTCCACGTCTGACGCGGAGGGCTCCGACCTGGGCATCCGCGAGCACTGGATGCCGCTGTTCTACAAGTACGGCGTCGACTTCGTGCTGGCCGGACACGACCACGACTACGAGCGCAGCTACGTGGTGAAGGGCACCGACTCCGGCACCTACCTGCGGCCCAGCGTCGTCAGCACCGACAAGGAGAAGGTGGACTCCGACAAGGGACTCGTCCACCTGGTCATCGGCACCGGCGGCACCGCGGGCCACGACGACGTGTACCTGACGGACACCGCGGACGACGAGCCCGAGGAGGGCATCAACGTCTCCGGGACCGAGATCGCGACCGAGGACGCGCCGTGGTCGGCGGTGACCGACCCCGACACCAGCTACCCCTGGGGCATCGGCGTCTTCGACGTGGACCCCGGTCGCTTCCCCGGCGACCAGACCACGATGACCTTCACCTACTACCACACCCCGGCCGCCACGGCCGCGACCCCGTACCCGGCTCCGGTCGAGTTCGACACGTTCACCGCTACCCGGACGCGCTCGGACGGCTTCGGCTTCCGCCAGCGCGGGGCGAAGTAACGCCCCGACGCAGTCACCACTGTCGTGACGGAAAAAGAACTTTCGATCCGTCACGACAGTGGTGTTCGCGTCTGCACACCTCTCGGCACCCGGGGCGGGACTGGGCACCGCTTAGAACGTATTAAGCGATTGCCGCGCGCAGTCTCGCGGATGTCCGGAATCGGACGTCACGACATCTTGCTCCGCTTCCGCAGCGATCGTTAACCTTCTCGCAAATGACGTAAAACGTGTCAATCGTGGGTGTCCGTGAGCGCGCAGAGAGGCTTCGCCATGCCCAAAAACCCCGCACGCCGTGACAGATCGCCATTCCCTGGCTGGGGCGCACCCGGTGCTGGCGCGGGGTTCAGCCGCCGGGCGTTCCTCTCCCTCGGCGCGGCGGTCGCCGCGGCCGCGGCGATCCCGGCGACCGCCCGCGCCGCCGTAACGGACGGCGGCGATACGGGGATCTCGCCGGCCACCTCGCCGCAATGGCGGCAGGCATTCGCCGCGCCGCCGCGCTCGGTCGCCCCCAGGTTCCGGTGGTGGTGGCCCAACGGCCAGGTGGACCCGGCCGAGATCGCCAGGGAAGTCGACGAGGTCGCGGCGGTCGGCGGCGGCGGTCTTGAGGTGTCGGACATCCATGCGAGCGGGCTGCTCACCCTCGACCCGGTGCACTACGGCTGGGGCTCGCAGCCCTGGGTAACCGCGCTGGCCCGCGCCCTGTCCGAGGCGGAGCACCAGGGCATGACGATCGACCTCACCCTCAGCCCGGGCTACCCGGTGTGCGCGCCGACGATCACGCCGGACAGCCCGGCCGCGTCGGCGGAACTCGCGCACGGCGTCGTCACCGTCAACGCCGGCAGCACCTACAGCGGCGCCATCCCCGCCCCGGTCCTCGCGCCCGGGGCCGGGGTCACCAGGCAGACGCTGGTCCGCGTGCAGGCGGTGCAGACGACTGGCCCCGCGACCGGCAGCGGGACCCCGCTCGACCAGTCCACTCTCGTCGACCTCACCGGAACGGTCAGCGACGGCCAGCTCACCTGGACCGCGCCGGCCGGCGGCGACGCCTGGGTGCTCCTGTCGTACTGGCTGCGCGGCACCGGGCAGCAGCCCGAGGACGGCAGCGGGGGTTTCATGACGCCCACCCCGTACGTCGTAGACCATTTCAGTGCCATCGGCACGCAGGCCGTCACCGGCATGTGGGAGCAGCTCATCCTGGACGACGAGATCAGGGGACTGCTGCGCAAGGCCGGCACCGCGTTCTTCGAGGACTCACTCGAGCTGAACACCAAGTCCACGATCTGGACGCCCGACCTGCTGTCCGTCTTCGCCGACAGCCTGGGCTACGACCTCGCCGCGTACCTGCCGGAGGTCGTCACGGTCAACGGCAACTACCAGTTCTACTACGATCCCGCGCAGGCCATGCACGTGCGGGACGACGTCAACGCGGTCCTGTCGTACCTGTACCAGCAGCACCACCTGTTCGGCTTCCAGGACTGGGCGAACCGCTACGGGATGCAGTACCGGATGCAGCCGTACGGGCTTACCACGGACTCGCTGTACTTCGCCTCGTTCCTCGACATCCCCGAGGGGGAGACGCTCGGGTTCAAGAACCTGGACGACTACCGCGTGCTGTGCGGCGGCCGGGACCTAGCGGGGCACCTCCTGCTGTCGTGCGAGTCGCTGGCGATCTTGAACGGCGCCTACTCGACGACCTGGCACGAAGGCCTGGAGATCATGGCCGGCGCTTACGTGGCCGGGGTGAACCAGACGGTGTTCCACGGCTTCGCCTACGCGGACGCGCCCGGCGCGACCTGGCCGGGGTTCGCCGCCTGGTCGCCGTACGAGGAGACCGAGATCGGCTACAGCGAGGCGTGGGGCCCGCGGCAGCCGACCTGGCGGCACATGCCGGACATCGCCGCCTACGTGTCCCGTCTGCAGTGGGCGATGCGGACCGGTAACGCGCAGTACGACCTGGTGTTCTTCCGGCAGAAGGGCTACACCGCCACGGGCATCGGCGCGGACTGGGGGACAGACGACGGCATCCCGGTCGGCTGGACCTACACCTTCGCGACGTCCCCGGTGCTCGGCCTGCCGGGCGTGACGGTGAAGGACGGCGTGCTCGCACCCGACGGGCCGGCGCTCACCGCGATGGTGCTCACCCCGGACTTCTTCGACAGCAGCACCTCCGAGATCGACCTGCCGGGCGCGCGGCTGCTGCTGGACTTCGCGAAGGCCGGGCTGCCGACGGTGGTGTATGGCGACTGGAGCGACGCCGTCTCGACCGGGCTCGCCCCGGCGGAGGTGAACGACGAGGTGGCGGCCGTGATCACCGAGCTGCTCGCGCTCGATTCGGTGGTCAACGTGACCGTCGAGGGCGACATCGGCGACGCGCTGGCCCAGCTGGGCGTCACGCCGCGGGTGTCGTACGCGTCGTCCGTCGGCCTGAAGACCCTGCACCGCGTGGACGGGCAAACGGACGTCTACCTCGTGGCCAACGCCCAGCATGACTCGAAGATAGTGCTCACGCCGGTCGATCAGGTCGCCTGGTTCACCGCGCAGGCGCGCGACGCGGTCCCGTACCAGCTGGATCTGTGGACCGGCGAGATCAGCCGCATCGCGCAGTTCATCAGGCAGGGCACCCAGGTCGGGGTCCAGGTCACGCTCAATCCGGGAGAAAGCACGGTCGTGCTGCTGGCGGCGCCAGGATGGGCGGGGGAGCGCGGCGCCATCCAGGTCACGCAGACCACCGCCGACGCGGTCTTCATCGATGACGGCCAGGTGGTGGTGCGCGCCTCCGCCGGCGGCGAGTACACGGCGACCCTGGCGGACGGCAGCGTGCTGCGCGCCGTCGTCGGCGCCGTGCCGGCCCCGGTGACCCTGGAGTCCTGGACGCTGGCGGCGGAGGACTGGCAGCCGGGCGCCACGGCGACGGAGACGCTGAAGCCCGTGGTGAGGCTTACGCTCGACACGCTCTCGGCGTGGTCCGCGATCCCGGAACTGGCGAACTCGTCCGGGGTCGGGCACTATCAGACGACCGTGACGCTGCCGCCCACCTGGAACCGCGGTCTGGGCGCGACGCTGTCCCTCGGGACGGTGAACGACACGTTCCGGGTGCGGGTGAACGGCCAGCTCGTGCCGCCCGCCGGGATCCTGGCCAGCGCGATCGACCTCGGCGGCCTGCTGCGGGCGGGGCAGAACACGATCGAGGTGGAGGTGGCCACCACGTTGCTCAACCGGTTGCGGGTCGTGACACCCGCGGTTTACGGTCCCGCGAAACCTCAGGCCTACGGACTGCTGGGGCCGGTGGAGCTGACGCCGTACGGGCAGGCCGTGGCGCGGTAGCTGACGGCCGTCTGGAGTTACCCCTCGAAGGAGATCCATACATCCGGCGGCAGGTCGGGCCTGCCCGGCACCGCCTTGCGCTCCTCACTCCAGTCACTGCCCGCGACCTTCGTCGCGGCCCGGCGCCAGAAGCGCACGGCGGCGGCGTTGGCATCCTGGAACGCGATCGTCCACGGACCGGGATGCTCAGCGACGATCGCCGCCACGGCCGCGAGCCCCACTCCCGCCCGCCGCATTGACCGCACCACGAAGAAGCTGCTGAGGACGCGCACCGGGCCGGCCAGCTCACGGACGATCGCGAACCCCACGGGCCTGTCCTCCGGCCCGGTAAAGACGTAGCAGGCCCAGTTCCGGTCATCGAACGCCGCGGCCACCCGCTCAGCCCGGAACGTGCCGTCCGGGTTCGGCGGCTGGCCGCCGAACTCCGACATGTCGTGGCGGAACATCAGCCACAGGCGCTCGACCAGCGGACGGTCGGCCGCGCTCGCGCGGCGGAGGGAGATCGAAGGCATGAGAACTCCTACGAGTGCGGGTCGGGACGGCGAAACGCCAGCTGGGCTGAATCAGCCCACGAAAAAAGCCTCCCGGCCGGACAGCGTCCCGAGCCAGAAGGCCTCACTTGCACGCTCATTTTAACAGGGCCGGGCGTGTGCCGCCCGATGCTTTCTGCCCCGCTGGTCCTATTGACTAACCATTATGCCAAGGATTGAAATGGACTAATCATTAGACGGCCGGAATCCTCCGGCGGAAGGGCAGCCAGCCATGTTGGCGCACTGGCGCGCAAGACGACATCTGTCCATACGAGGCAAAATCATCGGCGTGATAGCGGGGCTAGTCGTAGCCGCGGCAGCCGCTGCCGTCCCGGCCGCGTCGGCACACCCCGCCTCGGCAGACACCGACACCTACACCGTGAGCACGGTCCTCATCGGGTCGAACGGGGCGATCGGTGCCCTGTACCAGCCGACCTCGCCCACCAGGCAGGAAGCCACCGCCTTCGTGCTCACCCATGAGTACGCGAACTTCATCGGCACCATCCCCTGCGTCCAGCTCGCGCAGCGCGGCTACACCGTCATGTGCGTCAAGTCCGAGTTCGACGACCAGGCAGAGGCCAACTGGGACGACCTCGCGCTCGACGTGGGCAGCAGCGTCAGCTACCTGCGCGGGCTCGCCGCGGTTAAGCACGTCGTGCTCGTCGGCTACAGCGGCGGTGGCGCGATCATGTCGTTTTACCAGAACGTGGCGCAGAATGGCCTAGCCGTCTGCCAGGCGCCCGCTCGTCTCGACCCATGCGGCAACGACCTCGCGAACCTGCCGCCGGCCGACGGCGTGGTACTCCTGGACGCCATTCCGGGGATCGCGTTCTCTGACCTGACCCAGCTTGACCCGTCCGTGACGGACGAAAGCAACCTGCGGGACGTAGATGAGAGCCTCAATATGTTCAGCCCGCTCAACGGATACAACGCGACGGGCTCGTCGGACTACGCGGCTAGCTTCGTTAACCGGTACACCGCGGCTCAGGGCGCTCGTGAGGCTCGCCTGGTCGCCAAGGCCGAAGGCTTGGAGAACCAGATCAAGAACGGGAAGGGCCAGTACTCTAACGACGCCCCGATGCCCGTCGGGCGCGACGATGCGGCTATCTGGTATGCCGACCTGAACCTGCTGTCGCGCACCAAAGGCAAGTACCCGCTCATCTCGCCGCAGTACCCGAACGGGAGTCCGCCCCAGGTCATCCACTCGGTGCGGGTCACGTCGGCCAGCGAGGCGACGAACGACGAGTGGAGTTCCAGCCAGAGCGGCTTCACCGCCGACTCATTCACGTCCGTCGCGGCTATCAAGGCGCCGGATCTGCGTATCACCGCGGATTCCATCACCGGCGTGGACTGGGCCTCGACGAACACCGCGACCGTCGACAACGTCCCCGGTATCCGCTCCCCGCTGCTCATTATGTCGATGACCGGACACTACTGGATCGTCCCGGCCGAAATGTATTACGACGCGGCGACCCGTGCCCCGAGCAAGTCGCTGGTCTATGTCGAGGGCGCCACCCACGGCTTCACGCCGTGCACCGCCTGCGAGAAGACGCCGGGCGTGTTCGGCGACACCGTCGCGGAGACCTTCGACTACGTAGCCAGCTGGGCGGCCCAGCACTACGGCACCTGACGGGCCCCCGGCGCGGCCGGATGCCGGGCTGCTCCCGGCCCGCATCCGGCCGCTACCGGTCAGGGACAGCGGATTGAGGTTATTCGGCGTTGCCGCGAGCCTGGACGAGGCCATCCAGCACGGCGGCCAGACGGTCAGCCGAGTCAGGGCTGCCCAGCCGGGCCGACGCCGCCCGCATCGCGGCCAGGTCAGCGGGATGCTCCTTGAGCTGACTGACCGCGGCCACCAGCCGGCTGGCCCGGGGCAGGTAGCGGCCCGCGCCCGCGCGGATTACGCGCTGAACGCCGCCGCGTTCCTGGCCGGGCAGATGAGACATCAGCAGGATCGGCGCCCCGCAGCAGGCGGCCTCGGCGATCGTGCCCGGACCGGCCTTGGTCACCACCAGGTCGGCACAGCGCAGCCACGCCGCCATGTCCGGAACGAAACCACGCACGGTCAGCCGCCCGTCCGAACGGGTCGCCAGTCGCGCCAGCCGGCGATACAGGCGAGCGTTCCGGCCGCAGATCACCACCAGGTGGACATCGGGCAGCCCGCGCAGGAGCGCCATTGCATGGCGGCCCAGCCGCCCGGCACCTTCCCCGCCGCCGGTCAGGACAACCAGGAAGGCGGACTCCCGCAGCCCCGCGGCACGGCGCAGCTCTTCCCGTTCCGTCTGGGTGGCCGGGCCAAGCTGGAAGCCGTGCCCAACCGGCAGGCCGCTCAGGACGGTCGTGTCCGCGGCGCCCGGCCGGCACATGGCGCGGGTCGGCCGTCCCCCGGCCGGCCCGGGCGACGGCCCGCCGGGGGATGCCACGAGGTCAGCGCCGCCTGCCCGCCAGGTGGCGTGCGGCACGCCGAAATCGGTAATCACCGTCACCAGCGCGGCTGTGCGGCCGGACGGCGTCCGGTCCAGCCATGCCCGTGCCGCCAGCTGGCCGGCCAGCGGATGAAACGACACCACGGCGGCTGGCCGCACCGCGGCGAGAGCAGCGGCCAGCGGGCGGCCGGCCACGGCCCGCAGGATCTGCCGCAGCAGCGAGGCGGCCAGGCCGGAATCGGTGGCGTGATAGATGATTCCCCACAGCCACGGTGCCAGCCGCACCACCGGTCCGTAGGCCCGGGTGATCAGGCGCAGCGGGCGCGGCGCCGCGGGTCCGGCCATCGGGTCGCACAGCACCGGGGCGTACCTGCCCGGGTAACCGCGTTCCAGGGCGCCAGCGACCGCGGCCGCGGCGGCCCGGTGCCCGCCGCCGGTATCGGCGATCAAGAACAGCAGCGGGACACGGCCGTAGTGCGCCGTCGGCAGGCCGGGGCCGGCGACAGCGTCGCGGGCCGGGCGCGGGAGCGAAATCACTGGCTCCAGCCGGGTCTTGCCAGGCCACCCTGGTAGGCGAGTACCACGAGCTGCGCGCGGTCGCGGGCGCCGAGCTTTGCCATTGCCCTGGTGGCGTGGGTCTTGGCGGTGGACCCGCTCATGCACAGCTGGCCGGCGATCTCCTCGTTGGACAGCCCCTTGGCCGCCAGCGTGACTACCTCGCGTTCCCGCTGGGTCAGCTGCTTAACGCCGGGAAGCGGGCGGACGGCGGGGGTGCGAGCGGCGAACTCGGAGATCAGCCGCCGGGTCACGCCCGGCGACAGGAGCGCTTCGCCGCTCGCGACCACCCGGATCGCGCGCAGCAGTTCGGCGGCGTTCGTGTCCTTGACCAGGAATCCCGCCGCGCCGGCGCGGATCGCCTCGAACACGTAATCATCGAGGTCGAACGTGGTCAGGATGATCACGTGCGTCCCGGCGAGTTCCTCGCGTGCGGCGATCCGCCGGGTGGCCTCGATTCCGTCCAGGCCGGGCATCCGGATGTCCATCAAGATCACGTCCGGTCGGTTGCGGATGGCCATGCCGACGGCTTGAAGGCCGTCGGCCGCCTCGCCGACCACCTCGATGCCGTCCTCGGCCCGCAGCAGCGCGGCGAATCCGGACCTGACCAGTTCCTGGTCGTCGGCGAGGACGACCCGGATCATCGCTCGCTCCCGGTGGCCGGCAGCACCGCCGTGACCAGGAATCCGGCGCCGGGCTGTGGCCCGGCCCTGAGCCAGCCGCCGAGCGCCTGGGCTCGGTCGGTCATCCCGGCGATCCCGCTACCGGTGCCGACGGGCCGCGCCGGCTTGGGGCCGGTCGTCGTTCCCTCGTCCTCCACCTCGATCTCCACCTCGCGGCGGCGGTACCGCACCCGGACGATGGACCGCGCGGCACCTGAATGCCGGGCGCTGTTGGTAAGCGCCTCCTGGATGATCCGGTACGCGGCCACATCCACGCTCGCGGGCAGCGGGGCGGGACTGCCCTCCGTCTCGAGCTCGACCCGCAGGCCGGCCGCGGCCATGTTGCCGACCAGCGTGCCCAGGTCTGCGAGTCCGGGTGCCGGCTCGCGCGGCGCCGTGTCGCCGTCCGCGCGCAGGACACCGAGCACCGAACGCAGTTCGACGAGCGCTTGCCTGCTCACGTCGTTGATCGTGGCCAGCGCCTGCAGGGCGACCTCTGGCCGCCGGCGGGCCAGGTGCAATGCGGTGTTGGCCTGGACGTTGATAACCGAGATGTTGTGTGCCACCACGTCATGCAGGTCCCTGGCGATCCGCATCCGTTCCTCGCTGGCGAGCTGCCGTCGTTCCTGCTCCCGGATGCGCTGGGCGGCCAGCCGGCGCTCTGTCGCGGCGCGCACCAGCTCCGCCGTGCTCAGCAGCACCAGCAGCCCGCACAGCAAGTCAAGCGCGAACGTGACCGTGGTATGTCCGGGGCTGCCGATCAGCCAGGGGGGCCAGACGGACGCCAGGTAGCCGGTGACCAGCGAGCCGATTACCGCCGCCCGCCGCCTGGCCCGCACCGCGGCGAAGAACGCGATGATCACCGCCAGCCAGCCCGCGTGGGCGTGCCCGAGCGACCCCGCCAGCAGCGCGAGCACGAGTGTCGCGCCGAGCGCCGTCCCCGGGTACCGCCGTCGGGCGACCAGGGCTATCCCGCCCAGCGCGACCAGCAGGAAGCCCGCCAGGTTCACCGGCGGGGCGTGCGGGTGCCGCGAGGCAGCGAGAGAACCGGCTACCGACACGCCGGTCACCACGGCCGCGATCCCGGCATCGACCCGCCATCGCCGGTCATGCGGGCCGGGCGCGGCGGCCGCGAGGCCGCGCGAAACGGCGGCGGCTCCGGGCCACGGCCGGTATCCGCGCGTGAGCAACTTGACCATAGCCGTGCCGACACTACGTGAGCCCGGTTCCGGAGAGCATCCTCCCCCGGACCGCTATCGGCCGGAGGCGGATACTCCCAGGGGCTGATGCCCGGGCCCGTCGTGTAGTCCAGGGGACGACGCAAACCTGGCCGGCCGGCCGACGACACGGCGGGTCCGGGCGACCGATGCTGACAGGGCCAGATACGAGATACCGAAGACCGGGGGAGACGGCATGGTGGCGTCAAGATGTCGCCCGGAGATAGTCAACCCGCTCAGTGGCGAGCGGATTACGATCCTGGAAACCGACACGGGCGGGGATGCGCTGGTCTGGGAACTGCTGCTCGCGCCGGGCGGGCGGGTCCCGTCCAGCCATGCCCATCCCAGGCAGGAAGAAAGGTTCACGGTCACGGAGGGCCGCATGCGGTTCCGGGTCGGCTGGCGAAGGCTGCTGGCGCAAGCGGGGGACACCGTGGTGGTGGCACCCGGCAGGCCGCACCATTTCGCAAACCCGGGCCCGGTGCCCGCCCGGGTCGAGGTGCGGACGTCGCCCGCGCTTGGCATGGCGGACCTGCTGGAAACCGCGGCCGCGCTCGCCCGAGAGCAGCAGGCGTCAGGCCGCAGGCTGCCCAGGCTCGCCGACATGGCCCTGTTCATGCGTGACTTCGAGGCCGAGGTAGCCGCGCCGGTCGCGCCGGGTGTGGTGCGCCGCGCGGCCCGGCTGCTGGCATTGGCGGCCGAACGGCGCGGCCCCGGCTTCCGGTACCGTCGCCTGCGCGCGAACAGTGCCGCGCGCTGAGCCGGTGCCGGGGCCGACGGCGGTGCCGGCGACTGCGACGGTGCCGGCGACGGGGAAACCGGTCATCGAGGTCAGCGGGCTGGTCAAGCGCTATCGGGGCGCCACGGGTAACGCGCTTGACGGGGTCTCGTTCGACGTGGCCGAGGGCGCGCTGTTCTGCCTGCTCGGCCCGAACGGCGCGGGCAAGACCACCACGGCCTCGATCCTCACCACGACACTCGCGCCTACCGCGGGCATGGCCCGCATCGCGGGATTCGACGTGGTCGCGGATCAGGCCCGGGTCCGCCGCGAGGTCGGCATCGTGTTCCAGCAGCAGTCGCTGGACGCGAACCTGACCGCCGAAGAGAACATCCGGCTGCACGCCGTGCTCTACGGCTGCTATCCCTGGCGGCCGTCATGGCGGCTGATGCCGGGTGCCTACCGGCGCCACGTGACCGAACTGGCGGAGATCCTTGACCTGACCGGCTGGCTGCGCCGCCCGGCCCGCACGCTGTCCGGCGGCACCAGGCGGAAGCTGGAGATCGCCCGGGCACTGCTCCCCTTGCCCAGGGTGCTGTTTCTCGACGAGCCCACCGTCGGCCTCGATCCGCAGACCAGGCGCGGCCTGTGGGCCTATCTCGGCCAGGCCCGGGCAGAGGTCGGCGCCACGGTATTCCTCACCACGCACTACCTGGAGGAAGCCGAGGCCGCCGACGCGGTATGCGTACTCGCCGGAGGCCGGGTCATCGAGTACGGCAGCCCGGCCGACATCAAGGTCAGGCACCCGCGTGCCGCACCGGCCGCCGCCGCGGCGCCACCGGCCGGTTCACTTGAAGACGCATATCTGGCACTACTGGACCGGGTTGAGCACGACCGGCCGGCGGCCGGCCTGGCGCGGCGCCGGTGAACATTCGTGCTGACGCCGCGGGACTGGCCTACCAGCTGGGCTCGATCGCCGCCATCGCGGAGCGGGACGTGCTCAAGCTGCTGCGAGACCGGCCCCGGCTGGCGGTCAACCTGGCCTTTCCGCTGTTCCTCGTGGCGGGGCTCGGCAGCCTGCTGCAGCCCACCGTCGGCGTGGCCACCGGGCTGAACGCGGTTACCCTGGCGTTCACCGGGGTGCTCGCGGCAACCTTGTTCCAGTCGGCCGCCGCGGGCATGATCTCGGTCGTCGAGGATCGGGAGACCGACTTCGCCCGGGTGCTGTTCGTCACGCCGGTCTCCCGGGCGACGCTAATCGCCGGGAAGGTCTGCGGCGAATGCCTGGTCGCGCTGGTCCAGGCCGGCTGCGTAATCGCGTTCGCGGCGGCCATCGGCGTGTCAGTGCCCGCCGGAAAGCTGCTGGCGCTGGTGCCGGTCTGCGTGGTTGTCAGCGTGGCCGGCGCTGCCTTCGGCCTCGCCACGATCGCGGTGCTGCCCAGCCAGCGGTCGGCGATGGACGTCTTCCAGTTCCTGATCATCCCGCAGTACGTGCTCGCCGGGGTTCTGGTCCCGCTGCGCGGTGCGGCGTCGTGGCTGAACGTAATCTCGCTGCTCATGCCGCTGCGCTACGCCGTCGATCTCACTAGGACGGCCTACTACGCGGGTACCGCCGGCTACCGGGAGACGGTGGTCGGCAGCCCGGTCATCGACGCAGCGGTTACCGCGGGCCTTGGCACGGTCTTCCTGATCGCGGGCGGACTGCTGTTCAGCTACCGGGAACGAACCAGGTAGCGGAACGCGCCAGCGCCGGCCAGTGAGCTGCCGCCTGCGTCTTGTCGGCGACCCCCGGCGACCACCACGCTGGCAAATGTCATCGCCCTTAGCTGGCAAAACCAGTACGGGATTTAACGAACCAGGAACAGCGGCGACGTGCTGGTCTCGCGCGAGCCGGCCCGCGCATCAAGATCATGGGTCATTCCGGCGTCAATGGCACTACCGGCCCATGATCTTGAGGTCGGCTCCGCCAAAATGACCGCTATATGACATTATTTCGGCCAGCTCAGATGTGGCTATGCCTAGTTCAGCCAGTGTTTTCGAAGATCATGGGTCGCGCATGCCAAATAGCGGCATGAATGACCCATGATCTTGCCAAACGGCTCGGAAACGGTCTTTCAGCGCGGCCGTATCGGCAGTTATGGCGGGAAATATCCGGCAGCATGGTCGTGGCGTTCGCGGCTTTGGCGCGTTTGACCCATGAAACAGCCCCCGCCGCCGCCAGGGGCGAGCGGCCTCATCGACCAGCAGGTGTACGAGCGGGCCAGCCTCGGCGGCGGACCGGGCTATACAGAGGACCGCCTGCGTGCCATATGGGACCAGCCGCCGTAGTCCAGCGCGAACTCCGAATCGTTCAGGACGCGGCGGAACGCGTTCAGGTACGCGAGGTCACCCTGGCGGGCGCGGAGGACCCAGTACTCGGCTCCCCAGAACAAGTACCCCGAGGCCCCGGGCGGAACGCGGCGGCTCCACCGCGCGCAGCGGTTGTAGTTGGCGATCATGTGCTCGGGCAGGCAGCTGTACATGCCGTAGGCCCTCGGCCCGCCGGCGCCGTCCGGCCTCCCGGATCGCGGCGGGCTCGGCGGGACGGTGACCGCTTCCCAGGGCTCGGCCTGGATCTCGGAGATCATCATCGGCTGGCCGGCCGCCGCGGCGCGGCGGGCCAGCGTCCGGAACCGGCGCGGTCCTAGACGGCCGACGGTTCCGTCCAGGTACAGCGCCCACGGGCCCCGTGCGGCAAGCGCATGCCGCGAGTAGTAATCGATGCCGATGGCATCCGCCAGTTCCGCGGCCACGGCCAGGGAATCGCCCTGGTCCCGGGTGCGCCACCACTGTGCCGCCGCCACTGGGGCGGTAACGGGCAGGAACCCGTTCAGCATCACCGGCCGGGACGGATCGGCCGCCCGCGCCGCGGCGACTTCGGCCGCCGCGAACCCGGCCGATAGCCGCCAGGAGTGTTCCACGCCCAGCGGGTCGACGGCCTCGTGCTCGACCTGCCAGCCGATGACCGCGCTCCGTCCGGCGTACCTGCCGATGACCCGGGTCATGAACTCGATGCCCGCCTCCAGCAGCGCCCCGTGGGTTTGCGGGGTTACCAGTCGGCCTTCCGGAAGCGGAGCGGGAAGATGGTGCGCGGGAACGAAAAACTCAGGGTAACCGAAGGCCTTGACCGGGCCGACGCAGATCACGACCTGCTTGCCCGCCCGCTCGGCCGCCTCCACCTGCCAGTCCAGCCAGGACGGATCGAACTCTCCTGGCGCGGGCTCCATGCGGTCCCAGTAGGCGGCCAGCCGGATCACCGTGAACGGGTAGTCAAGCAGTTCATCGAGTACAGCGCCAGGCTCGAGGCCGAGCGCCTGGGCCTGGAGCGGCCGGAAGCTGATCCCGAGCGGGACCCCCCTGGCCGGCTCCACGGGCATGTCCTGCCAGCGGCGGGACAACGGCTGCTCCGGCCGGGCAACCCGGAACTCGGCGGCGAACGGCATAATGGCGGCGGCCGCTCCGGCGGCCAGTCCCGCTCGCCAGAGCATCTGACGTGCGTTGGAGTTCATCACCGCTCTAGCATCCCCGGCGCTTACCGCCCGCGTCGTCGGCCAGGCGGGCAATTCCGCTAGTCCTGGCGCGGTAGCCGCGTCGGCGCCGGGTCCTCCCTGTGACGTAGCGGTCGCCTTGGGGACAGAACTGGCGGCAGCGCCGGGGAGCGCTGCCGCCAGTTGCGGTAATGCGGTGATAAGTGACGGATCAGGAGCTGGGGATGCTGGGCACGACCCACTGGATCACGCCCACCGATGCGGTGCCACTGCTCTGCATCGTGATGCGCAACTTACTGGTCGTCACCGGATCGAAGGTGATCGAGTTGAAGGCGTTGATCGCGTCTGGCTCACCGCTCTGGTCGCTGACGTTGACCCAGGCGGTGCCGTTCCAGTACTGGACCACCCACGTCGACGGTGGCAGCAGGCCCCCGCCGTCGTCGGCCCAGTAGATCTCAGTGCCGTTGGTCGTGATCGGCGCGGTCCAGTCCAGCTCGATCCAGTGCGTGCCCACCTCCGGCCAGTCGCCCCAGTAGGGGGTCAGGTCGTTGTCATCGTTCGACGCGATGGGATAGATGCCGTTGTTGATGGCCGACACCTCGGTCCACGAGGAGGTGTACGAGGCGGAGGCGGTGGCGGTCAGGGCGAGGTCGGTCGATCCCGGTGGCAGTGGCAGCGCCTTCTGGGCGATGACCCACTGCTCCGCGCTGACCGAGCCGGACGCGTTGTCCGGCGCGCTGTAGGTAGCGTCGACGACTAGCCCGTTGCCGCCGCTAGCGGTGGCGGACGGGGTCACGTCATAGGTGACGGTCTCGGACTTGCCTGGCGCGATGGAGGCGAAGGTCGCCGTGGTCGCGGCCGAAGTCGTCCACCCGGTCGGCGCCTGCAGGCTGACCTTGACGTCGCTGATCGTGGACTTGCCGGGGTTGGAGATGGTGGCAGTCGTGGTGGTCTGCGTGCCAGAGGTCAGCGTGGGCTGGCTCTGGGTGCCGGACACGGTGCTGGCGGTCGCCACGGAGACCGTCGGCTTGGCCGACTGGCCGAGCACGATCGAGGCCGAGCGGCCGCGCATCGTGACCGTGTGCGTGGTGGCGTTGTAGGTGCCGCCGATCACGGTACGGACGCCGGCGTCCGCGAACACGGGCAGCTGGACCTGGATGTCGTTGCCGGGCAGGGTGCCGCTGAACGACACGTTCACCACGCGCTGCCCGAGCAGCGACGTCGTGCTGATCCGCGCGCCGTAAGTGGAGCGCTTCCCGGTGTTCTCGTTGTAGGAGTTGGTCAGGTTGTTGACCGCGATCGTCTGACCAGGCGTGATCCACGCGTCCGGGACGCCACGGCCGACGTAGAGCACGGTCTGGTAGTTGTACGACCCGTTCTTGTTGGTGGTGGACTCAAGACCCGGTGCGACCAGCGACTGGAGGAGGGTCTGGGTCTGGCCGGCCATCGGCCACACGTACGGGACCGCCCCGAACTGCGGAGCCGCGTGACTGCCCGCCCACGGGTTGGTCGGGTCCGGCGCGGAGCCGTTCGCTTCCCACCAGGCGTTCGGGCCGCCGGTGGTAGTGGCGATCTGCCAGGCATAGCTGGTGATCGGCAGGTCGCGGTAGGCGTTGCCGTAGAGTGCGCCCTGTGCGTAAGCGGTGTTCAGCGCGACGCTGTAGCCGGTGTACGCCCCGAAGGACGGGTACGGCACGCCGGTGCCCGCCAGCCGGCTGAAGCCGGTCTCGTAGAGGTTGTCGGTCTGGGTCGGGTCACCGAGATCGCCGTTCAGGGTGCCGCCCTGGAGCATGATGTCCCAGACGTTCTGGCCCCAGAGGTTCGAGCCAGCCCAGTTCGCGTCGTTCGGCGAGTTACACCGGTCGCCGGTGACCGGAACGTTGACCTCGCACGGCAGGAAGTCGAAGTCATTCGCGCTCTCGTTGGCGGCGAGGGCGGTGTTCACCGCGTTCAGCAGGCTGGTGTAGGCGCCGTTCGCCCACTGCGCCTCGGACGTCTGGCCGATCCTCGTCGCGATGTACTTGTACGCGGCGAGGCCGGCGAGCGCCGTCTCGTCGTCGAACAGCCAGGTGCCCTCGGAGTCGTTGTCGTCGGACGCCCTGAGGTAGCCCGTCGTAGTGTTCAGCTGCTGCAGGTAATCGGTGTGCATGAGGGTGTACAGGCTCGGGCCCCACTGGCTCGGCCCGTTCGCGTCGTCGTGGAAGTACTTGGCGACGAACGCGGTATCGTTCGTTCCCTCGAGATACGCGGCCCAGGCGACCGGGGTCCGCCACGGCCCGTCCCAGTACCAGTTCGCGCCGAGCTCGTTGAAGCTGGACGACTCGGAGATCCGGCCGTTCAGCAGCAGGCTCTGCGCGTCGGTGTAGTCCCCTTCCTCGAATCGGTTAGCCAGGATGCCGGGCAGGTCGTGGTTGAGCAGGTAGGCGTAGTTATTCGCGCCGGAGGTCGGCGACTCGCCAACCTGGACGATCCGGGTGTAGATGAACGCGGCCTTGTAGGCGTTGTCGATCGCGGTGCCCGGGTCCTTCAGGTTGTTGGTGTTGGCGAGGCTGACGTTCGGCAGCGAGAGCGACGGCGTGGCCGACAGCCGCTCGTTCCAGTAGTTCGCCATGTGCTGGTAGGCGGCGTTGTAGGACAGCGCCCCCGGGTTGCCCTTCGCCGGGGTCAGCGCGGTGACGGTGGGCAGCGGCGTGGTGGTGCTGAAGTCATCGACGGCGGCGACGAAGTCGTGCTCGACGGTCTGGCCCGGCTGGACCGTGTCGGACTCGTCGTTCAGCGCGATGAGGTTCGGCCCGGACTGGCCGGACGGCACGTCCACCGCCGCGGTGCCCTTGTTGGTCACCTTCACCCGGGTGTAGACGAGCTCGGTCGGCGTGCCGCCGATCGACTGCTCGTTGGCGAAGTCAGTGATCGAGATCGCCACGTTGTTGCGGGTGAACGAGGTGATCATGGCCGGCAGGTAGCCGTCGGCCTCGTTCCACTGCACGGACCCGGCGGCCGGTGCCTGGCCCGCCGCGAGGCCATAGGTGTAGACGCCGAACGAGTACATCGCGCCGCAGTACGCCTGACCCTTGCCGCCTGGCTGGTAGGTGTCGGGCACGCCGCGGGCGAAGTAGGAGCCTGACAGGTACTCGAACGGCGCGTAGTAGTTGCCCTCCCAGCCGATCGCGGTCTGGTTGGCGTAACCGAAGCCGTTGGGGTCACTCGGCGTCGGGAAGTTCGTGCCGTAGTCGATCGGCAGGGCGGAGTTGTTGCAAATGTTCTTCGGCAGGGTCGGCATCGGCACGAGCTGGCCGTTTCCGTTGCCGATACTGCCCGGCGGACCGGCGTTGCCGCCGCTCGGGGGTCTGGCCGACTGTGCCGCGGCTGGCAGGGACATCCCTATCAGTGCCGCGAACGTTGCGATCAGAATCGTCATCCAGGTAAATCGTCGGCGCCCGTGTGCGCTCATCCGTGGTCCCTCCCGGACATCTGTGGCTGGCAGGTGGCTCACGCCCCGCTGCGTGTTTCCGCGCGGGCGGCCGCGGCACGACAACCCTCGCGGAAAGCTAGGAAAACCTTTTCTTCCGACAATAGAGATCATGTTGGGGCAGTCAAGACCTTTGGCGCAGACTCTTGCGGGTTGTGGCCGTGCCCGTCAGGGCGCGGGTGCAGCCCGGAGATCGCCGATGAGACCGTGCCCGCCTGCGCTGGATCAGGAGGCTTCCCGGTGCGGTCGGCTTGGTACACATTGAGCAAGCGGGTCGGCGGACGCTGATCTGCCAGCTAACAGACCAGGAAAAGGATTTCCATGGAGGAAACCCGCACGCCGACGATCGCGGAGGTCGCGGCGCTCGCGGGCGCGTCCATCGGCACTGCCTTCTAGGCGCTGAACGGCCGTGGCCAGCTCCGCACGGAAACCCGTGGCCGCGTGTCGGCGGCCGCCGAGCAGCTGTGTTTTCAGCCGAGCCCCCTTGCCCGCGGCTGCTCTCCGGGCGAACGTACACGGTGGGGCTGATCACGGCCGACAGCTTCGGCCGGTTTACGATCCCGGTCATGCTAGGCGTGGAAGAAGCGATCATCACCGGCCGGCGCACTCACCCGCGCCCGCCGATCGCCACGGGACTGCCGGTCCCCGTGGTCTACGTGATGACGCAGGCCGAGGACGCCAGCAGCCTCAGCCTGATCCCGGACACTGGGACGTGTTCGCCCTGACCTCGCGGCCGCCGCTCACCACGGTGGACATGCGGCTCAAGGACTAGGCCGTAAATGACGGGGGCCAGGCGGCCTGCACGGCCGCCTGGCCCCGGCTCCGAACGCTTTCCCGGTTAGTCGTCGGCGCCGATGACCTTGTCGTAACTGTTGACGAACACGTGATGCGGCCAGGCGATGCCGATGTTGTGCACTTCGTAGCCGCCGTCGGGCAGTTCCACCACGCGGTCGACGATGCCGCCGGGGAAGACGGCCTGCGCGGCCGCTACCGCCGCGTAAGCCCGTGCCCCGCTGATGATCGTGCCGTCGCCCTCGGTGTAGTCCGACGGGATCGTGCCGACGGATTTCGTCGGCCCCGGCGTCCCGGTGACCTCGGGCTCCACTCCTGACCGCTGGCCGGCCGCGGCGCCGCCGTCCCCATGGGGCTGCACGTCGATCCGCGCGGCCGTGATGCTCGTCGCCGATGTCTCGTCATCGACCAGCCCGAGGACGAGGACGCTCGTGCCCTTCCGCACGTCCCGCGCCGGGGCGCCCTCGATCTTCGTGCTGGACGTCTCGTCGACGGTTACCTCGATGCCGGTCCACGTCGCCAGGGTGAAGCCCGAGGCGGACGTGCTCTCGATGGTGCCGGTGGCGCCTCCGTCGGCGGGCCCGGACCGGGCCTGGCCAGACCCGGCGGGGGCGGTCGTGGCCGAAGCGGGAGACGCGGATGGCGACGTGGTGGCCGCCGAAGCCACGCCGGACACGGCGAGCACCGCCACCGCGGACGTCACTCCGGCGCCCATGAGCCAGGTGCTCCTTCTCTTCAGCGAGAACCGCTGTGCGCGTGCGCCTGTGCCTGTTGAGCTGTGGTCGTTCATGATGAAGCACCTCTCGTCTGCGGATACTCCACCAACCTGCCCGCCGATTATTGGGAATTGGTTGCCCGATCCTGAGGAGCTCCTGCCGAGCAGACGTCGGATGAGTCCGATTCAGGCAACGCTCGCACTCGCCGGCCGTTCAGCCTGACAGGCCATCGCCTTCTCCCTAACCTCCACGATTCACCCGGTAGTTGCCGTAAAACAAGTCTTGATCTGGTGTGTCGGTAAAACTAGGGTCAAACGTAGACATCGGATGACTGATCGGGTTTGCGGACATCAGTGCGCATGTCCGGCCAGCGCGCAAAGGAGGGCGAGGCGGATGTCCCGATTGAGGCATCTGATTACTCTGAGCCGGATCCTGCGGCTCAGCACGGGAGTCGCGGCACTTATCGTGGGCACGGCGGCTTTCAGCTACGCCGCGACGACTGGCCCGGGCCGCCCAGCGGGCGGCTCATCCGCGCCGGGGACCGTGATCTACGTGTCTCCCCACGGCTACGACGCGTACTCCGGCACGCGCAGCGGCCTCGCTGTGCGTACCGTTCAGCGGGCGCAGCAGATCGTCCGCTCGCTCGACCGCGACATGCACCAGAACATCACCGTTGAGCTGGCATCGGGCACGTACCGCCTCACCCAGCCCCTCGACTTCGGCGCCCAGGACTCCGGCAGCAACGGGTACAGCGTGGTCTGGACGGCGGCCCCCGGCGCGCGTCCCGTGCTCAGCGGCGCGGTGCAGGTCACCGGCTGGCACCCGTCAGCCGTCGGCAGCGGTGTCTGGGAGGCGAAGGTCCCGGCCGGCACAGTCGCGACTCAGCTGTACGTGGACGGCAAGACGGCGACGATCGACGAGCAGACCCCGAAGTCGCTCCAGCTGTCCCTGGCCAGCTCGAACGCCACCACCGGGTTCGCCACCGCGGGCTCCACCGCCAGCTTCTTCACCAGCCTCGCCGCGAACATGACCCCCGCCCAGCTGCGCCAGGTGCGGTTCGTGTGGAACCCGGCGGTGCCCACGGACTGGCAGGAATCCGAGTGCCCGGTCGGCTCGGTCACCGCGACCTCCGTCGTCATGGCCCAGCCGTGCTGGAACGACCTGACCAACAAGGAGGCGACCGTCTATGGCGGCAACTCCTCGAACGTCACGCCCTACAACCTGAACCTGAACACCGCGCCGACTGAGATCCAGAACACGTACGTGCCGTCCACCGGCGCGAACCCGCCGGCCGCGGGGGAGTGGTACCTGGACCAGTCCGCCGGCGAGCTCTACTACGTCCCCGCCGCCGGTCAGGACATCGCGAACCTGGACATAGAACTTCCGCGCACCGAGTCCCTCCTGAACGTGGCCGGGACGCTGAACAAGCCGGTGTCGCACCTGACCTTTACCGGCCTGACGTTCGAGGGCACGACCTGGGCCCAGCCCGCCACCGACGTCGGCTTCGCGCAGGTGCAGGCCAACCTGGACGTGACCCAGCCCGACGTCACCACCGACGGCGTCGTGCAGCCCGCGACGCAGGGCGAATGCGATTTCGCGACCCCGGTCGCGGGTTCCTGCCCGTGGGGAGCCTTCAGCGAGCCCGCCGCCAGCGTGGTGCTGTCGGCCGCGCGTGACGTGACGTTCAGCGGCGACACCTTCGCGGACCTCGGCGCCATCGGCCTGAAGGCCGAATACGGCAGTGACGACAACCTGGTGCGGGGGAACACGTTCACGCAGGTCGCGGGGAGCGCCGTCTGGCTGGGCTGCAGCGGGGACCCGAACCCGGGCGCGGCTGACGACCCGGCGTCGGCGGTCATCGCCGACTGCTCCGCGAATAGCGGGGCGTCGGCGCACGACAACCTCGCCGCAGGCGGCGTCAACGAGATCATGACCGGCAACACGGTCGACAACAACCTGATCTACCAGGACGGATACGGCTACATCGGCGCGCCCGGCATCACGCTGATGTTCACGCGGCACACGACCATCTCGCACAACGAGATCTTCGACCTGCCCTACGACGGAATCACGTCGGGCGCCTGGCAGGGACACGTGGACGTCCCGCAAAACGGCGAGCCGGTCACCCAGTACTACAACACGACGTCGAACATCAACGAGTACAACGCCATCACCGACAACGTGTTCAACCGGGTGATGCAGGTCTACGGTGACGGCGGCGCCATCTACACCGAAGGCCACCAGGGGCCGACGCGCTACAACGCCGACGGCAGCATCAACGAGCAGGCCTCGTTCGCCAGCGGGCTGACCATCAGCGGCAACGTCGGCGACAACGATTCGACCAACTACCAGTACTTCTGCGCGCCGGACGTCGGGTCGCAGTGGATCACGGTGTCGGGCAACGTCGAGTGGAATTCCCCCGCCGCAGGCGACCCGTACTCGATGTCGAGCCACTGGCCGGCCTCGCCGACGGCGGTCTACACCGAGAGCACCGGCAACTGGTTCGCCAACCCCGACGACACGCCCAGCAGCCCCGGGATCGGCGTCAACACGACGATCCCCAATACCCCGGGAGTGTCTGACCTGCCGCTGAAGGTCGTCGGCGACGCAGGCCTGTCCGGGAGTTACCGCAACCTGGAGAGCACCGTCACCCCGAGCGTCTACTACACGGAGGTGTCCGGGTCGACGGAACTCATCGCCGGCGAGGGACTGACCAGCCGCACCGTGGTGCTCATCGGCGGAGTGCCGGCGCACCTGCGGTTCCTGTCGGCTGGCTTCGCCGAGGCGAGCGTTCCGCCGGGCGCGAACGGCACCGGCGTGACCGTGGAGTCCTGACGGTTTTAGCCAGTAGAGCCGCCCCTGACCCAGGTTCGCACGGTCAGGGGCGGCTTCCGCGTCGCGGCAGCTAGTCGCCGAGGCGGCCAGGGAGGGTTGCGTACCGGCCGCCGGACGACTGTGATGGTTCGTGGGGCTTCGGCGCGGCAGGAGGGCGAAATGGACGGGAACGGCGAATCAATAGACACGGTGGCGGTCCACGGCGGAGAACGCCGGCCCGGGCCGGACGGCTCGGTGGTCTTCCCGATCTATCAGGGGACGGTGTACGAGGTCGAGCCGGGCACCGGCTACCACGACCTGAAGTACATCCGGCTCAACTCGACGCCGTCTCAGCAGTACCTGCACGATAAGCTCGCCGCGCTCGAGGGCGCCGAGGCCGCGGTCGCCACGTCATCGGGGATGGCGGCGGTGACGACGATCCTGCTCAGCCTCATGCGCGCCGGGGACCACCTGATCGCCAGCGACTGCCTCTACGGCGGGACGCATGACTTCCTGACCGACCACGCGGCGGACCTGGGCTGGACCTACAGCTTCGTGGACGCCGCCCGGCCGGAGACCTGGGCAGCCGCGCGCACCGAGCGGACCAAGGTCTTTCTCGTCGAGACGATCACCAACCCGCTGATGCGGGTCGGCCGGCTGGACCAGGTGGCGGACTTCGGCCGCCGCGAGGCGATCGTCACGGTCATCGACAACACCTTCGCGTCCCCGGTGAACTTCCGCCCGCTGGGGGCCGGCTTCGACCTGGTCTTCCACAGCGCGACCAAGTACCTGGGCGGACACTCGGACCTGGTCGCCGGCGCGGTGACGGGCGGCACGGACCTGATCGAACGGGTGCGCAAGACGCTCAATCACCTCGGCGGCTCGCTCGACCCGCACGCGGGCTTCCTCCTGGCGCGGGGCATCAAGACCCTCGCGTTGCGCGTACAGGCGCAGAACGCCAACGCGCTGGCGCTGGCCCGGTTCCTGGAGGACCACCCGGCGGTCGCGGCGGTCAACTATCCCGGCCTGGAGTCCCATCCCGATCACGACCACGGGGCCAGGCTGCTGTCCGGCTACGGCGGCATGCTGAGCCTGCGGCTGCACGGTGGCGAGCGGGCCGCGCAGGCGCTCCTGGACGCGGTGACCCTGGCGTACGCGGCGCCGAGTCTGGGCGGGGTGGAGACGCTCATCACCCGGCCGGCCGCCACCTCGCACGCGGGCATGAGCGTCGAGGACCGGGACCGTCTCGGCATCACCGCGGACCTGATCCGGGTCAGTTGCGGCATCGAGGGAACGCGGGACCTGGTCGGCGACTTCGCCCAGGCACTGGAGAAGGCCAGGTCTTAGTCGCCCGCCCTTTCCGGGGCTGGTGACCTAGCCAGGCGGCTGTGCTGATCGGGCTGTGGTGGTTCCCCTGGGCGGCCTTGGCGGGGGGATGGGGTTCGGCGCTAGCGGAAGGACGATGTCCAAGGCGGTTCCCACCCCGGGCGGGCTGTCCAGGGAGAGCCGGCCGCCGAGCGCCTCCACCCGGTCCTTCAGCCCGACCAGCCCGGAGCCGCGGCCGAAGGTGGCGCCGCCGCGCCCATCGTCGCGCACCGAGATTCGCAGCATGCCCTCGCCGAGCGTCACCTCGACCTTCGCGGCGGAGGCGCGGGCGTGCTTGGCGGTGTTGGTCAGCGCCTCGGCCACCGCGTAGTAGGCGGCGACCTCGGCCGGGTCAGGCAGCCGTTCTGCCACCTGCACGTCGAGGCGGACCGGAACGGCGGACTGGCGGGCCAGCACCTGAAGCGCCGCGGGCAGCCCGCCCTCGGTGAGGACGGCCGGGTGCAGGCCGCGGGCGATCTCGCGCAGTTCCTCCAGCGCGTCGGCCAGCCCGACGGCCACGTCGTCCACCCGCCGGGCCGCCTCGGCGGCCTCGGGCGGTAGCGCCTCCTGCGCAGTGCGCAGCTGCAGGGCAAGAGAGACCAGGCGCTGCTGGGCGCCGTCGTGCAGGTCCCGCTCGATGCGACGCCGGGCGGCGTCGGCGGCGGCCACGATCCGCGCCCGGGAGCCGACCAGCGCTGCCTGCGCCTCGGCGTTGGCGAGCGCCGTGCCGGCCAGCTCGGTGAAGTCGGCCAGCCGTTCCTCGGTGCCGGCGGGCAGCGGCTCCCCCGCTGACGCCACGATCATGACGCCCCACAGCCGACCCCCGACACGGACCGGCACACCGACAGCCGCTTGGAGCTCGGCCCCACGGGCGACGTTCCCCAACGGGCCAGAAAAGTCCCCATGGTCGTTAATCCGCGCCGGCCGACCCGTCTCGAATACCAGCGTGGACACGTTCCGCCCCCCGAGGTCCGAGCGGGTGCCAACCGGGGCAGGCACGACGCCAGTGCCGCTCCAGGTGCCAACGGTCACCACCGTCGCGCTGTCCGGGTCGTACCGCGCCAGCACGGTGGTGGCGGCGGAGAGCACATGCCCGGCCTCCACGGCGACCGCGTCGAACACCTCCTCGGACGGTGCGCCGCGGGCCACCAGCGTTGCCACCCGGCGCAGCGCCGCCTGCTCCTCGGCGAAGCCGCGCAGCTCCGTGCGCGCTTGCGCGCTGGCGATCGCGGTGGCGGCCAGCTCGGTGAAGGAGGCCAGCCGTTCCTCGGTGCCGGCCGGCAGCGGCACCACGCGAGATCCCACGATCATGGCGCCCCACAGTCGGCCCTCGACGGTGACCGGCACCCCGACCGACGCTCGCAGCCCCGACTCACGGGCGGTCTCGGCGGCCGGGCCCGAGGCGCTAGCGTAGTCATCGACCCGCGCCGCCCGACCGGTCCGGAACGTCAGCGCGCTCACGTTCTGCCCGCCGGGGTCCACCTGGGTGCCGAGCGGGACAGGAAGAGCGCCGACGTGGCTCCACGCGGCCACCACCCGTAGCGTGCCGTCGGGCTCATACCGGGTCATCCACGCCAGATCGGCCGCCAGCACTCGCCCGGCCTCCGCGGTGACCGCGGCGAACACTTCCTCCGGCGACGCCGCCCGCGCCACCAGGGTCGCTACGCGGCGCAACCCGGCCTGCTCCTCGGCGATCAGCCGGATGTTCCCGGCCAGCGACTCTCTCCCGGGCACGCCCGGCGTGGCAGCCATCACGGCCTCCGCCCGCACGGCAGCCACGCCGCCTCGCCGCCAGGCGCCAGCAAGCGCCGCAGCGTGCCCATGCAGGCAGTCTAACGCGGCCCGGCGATCGTGCCCGGTGAGCAGGTCTGTGCCACAGCAGATGGTGCTGCCCCGCGCGCCGATTCCAGAGAACAGGACGAGCAGCAGGCTGCTGCCGACCTCGGGCCGGGAAGCGCCCAGCTCGACCAGCACCACGCTGACCAGGGCGATGGCCACGGCCGCGATCACCCAGGAGCCCAGCGCGGCGGGGCCCGGTTACCGACGTTACCGGCCTGGCCACCTCGGGTTACCGTCGGCGAGCTCGTCGTTCAGCGAAATGATCAAATTCGCTCTTGAATAATTGAGCGAATCTGGCTTAAATTCGGCTAGGTAAGCGGATTCGGGCAGCCGGCCGTGCTGGCCGCGCTCACTCGTGGAGGAGGACCAAATCCGTGCGAAAACTGGCAGCGTTCTCGGCCGCCGTGCTGATGGCCATCCTGGCCGTCGTGGCGGCCACGGCCGTTGGCGCACCGCGCGCCATGGCCGAGACCAACGGCGCCGAGCGCACCCCCGTGCTCGGCTGGAGCAGCTGGAGCTTTCTGCGCGATGACCCGACCGCGGCCAAGATCGAGGCCGCGGCCACCGCGATGAAGTCCAGCGGCCTGGAGAAGATCGGCTACCGGTACATCAACCTCGACGACTTCTGGTACAACTGCCCCGGCAGCCAGGGGCCGGACGTGGACTCCGACGGCCGCTGGGTGATCAACTCCTCCCGGTTCCCGTCGCAGGGCGGCGTCAACGGGATCAAGGCCGTCGCCGACTACGTGCACAGCCTGGGCCTGAAGTTCGGCATCTACGTCACGCCCGGCATCTCCAAGCAGGCGGTGGCCGAGAATACCAAGATCCTGGGCACGGACTACACCGCCACGGACATCGCCGAGCCGTCCGTCAGCGAGAACAACTACAACTGTGGCGGCATGGTCGGCATCAACTACGCCAAGCCGGGCGCACAGGCCTACACCGACTCGTGGGCGGACATGCTCGCCTCATGGGGCGTCGACTACGTCAAGCTCGACGGCATCGCGAACGACAACACGGCCGACATCAAGGCGTGGTCCACGGCCCTGCGGCAGACGGGCCGGCCGATCGTCCTGGACATCACCCAGGGCAGCTACACCAGCAAGATCGCGCCGACCCTCATGCGGTACGCGAACCAGTGGGAGTTCGCGCCCGACATCGAGTGCTACAGCTGCGAGCAGGGTAACGCCAGCTACCCCCCGACGAGCTGGGCTAACGTCAAGGGTCGCTTCAACTACGTCGCGCAGTGGCAGCCGTACGCCGGGCCCGGCGGCTTCAACGACTATGACTCCATCGAGGTGGGCAACGGCAGCAACGACGGACTGACCCCGGCCGAGCGGCAAACCCAGCTGAGCCTGTGGGCGCTCGGCTCCTCGCCGCTGATCCTCGGTGTCGACCTCACCCACCTCAACGCCACCGACCTCAGCTACCTCAAGAACACCGCGGTCCTGTCCGTCGACCAGGACTCGATCGCGGCTAAGCGCATCGTCAACGGCTCTGCCCAACAGGTGTTCGCCAAGACCGAGCGCGGGGGCGACGTCGTCGTCGGCCTCTTCAACACCGCGGCGAAGGCCCAGCAGATCTCGGTGTCGCCGGCCAGCATCGGGCTCCCGGCGGGCAAGCGCTACACGCTCGACAATCTGTGGACCTACCGGACCGGGACCGCGACCGGCGTCAGCGCCACCGTGCCGCCCCACGGCGTGGTCCTGTACCGGGTGCGGGTCAAGTAAGAACTAGACGCAACGGCGCTGTTGCCCGCCGCCCATCGTGGCGGCGGGCAACAGCCGTGTTTCCCGGGAAGACTGTTCCGGGGAAGATAGAGAGGGCATGATGACGGACTTCGACCTCGTGGTGGTGGGCGACTGCAACGCCGACCTCCTGATCAGCGGCGGCGACGTGACGCCCGTTTTCGGCCAGCAGGAGCGCCTGGTCGACGCGGCGAACCTGACGATCGGCGGCTCGGGCGGCATCTTCGCCGCGGGCGCGGCCAGGCTCGGGCTGCGGGTGGCGATGGCCGGGGTCCTCGGCGATGACATCTTCGGCCGGTTCATGCGGGAGTCGCTGGGTGAGCGGGGCATCGACCTGTCCGCCGTGCGGACGCACCCGAAGCTGCCGACCGGGCTGAGCATCCACCTGCTGCGGGACGACGACCGGGCCATCATCACCAACCCCGGGACCATCCCGGAACTGCGGGCAGCGGACATCGACATGGACCTGCTGCGCTCGGCGCGGCACGTGCACGTGAGCGCCTACTTCCTGCAGACCGGGCTGTGGGCGGGGCTGCCCGGCCTGCTGCGGACGGCACGGGCCGCCGGTGCCACAGTCTCCCTCGACCCGAACTGGGACCCGGCCGGGACGTGGGACCAGGGGCTGACCGCCGCCACCGACGTGATCGATGTACTGCTGCCGAATGACGCCGAGGCGATCGAACTAGCCCGCGCCCGGTCATCGACCCCGTCCACCGTGACCACCCAGCCCACCGCGGAAGACGCCGCGCGCACCCTGGCGGCGGCTGGTCTGGCGGTCGTGGTCAAGCTCGGCGCGGACGGGGCCATCGCCGCCCTGCCCGACGGGCAGCTCATCCGCGTCCCGGCCGTGCCGGGCATCAGTCCCGTGGACACCGTGGGCGCCGGTGACTCCTTCGACGCGGGGTACCTCGCCGCCACGCTATGGGGCTGGGACACGCGCCAGGCGCTCGCGCTCGGCGCGGCTTGTGGCGCGCTGTCCACCCGGGCCGCCGGCGGCACCGCCGCCCAGCCCGACCGCGACGAGGCCATCGCACTGGCCGCCACCCTGCTCGGCGACGTCGCCGCCGCACGTTAGGCCCCGCTCGCCGCTAAGTGCCGTCCGTTGGTGAGCCCAGCCCCAGCCGCTGAGTCCGCGGGGCCGGCCCGGCCACACGGACAATTCGGGCTCTGGCGTCAACGACCCATGATCTTGGGAACGACAGGCTCTCTGGGCGGCGCCCGGTCTCATCAGGACCGTCATCCGCTCCCGGTGCGCGGGAAGTGGTCGGCCAACGACGTTTGTGGATTGCTTTACACACCGGGGTGTGTAAAGCAATCCACAAGAACGGCGTTCCTAGCCGAGTACCTCCGCCGTCTCCTCCTGGCTGGCGAGGAACTCTTCCCTGATCTCCTTCGGCCCGAACGGCCAGACGTGCTCCACGCGCGCCCAGATCAGGAACGCGATCACGCCGAGGACGGTCCAGCCGATCGCGACCCGGATCGCGGGCCAGCCGGACGCCTGGAAGATGTAGACCCAGCCGGCCAGGGCCAGGATGCTCGGCACCGGGTACAGCCATTGCCGGTACGGGCGCTTGAGGCCGGGCTGCTTGCGCCGCAGGATCGTGAGCGCGGCGATCTGGGCGATGAACTGGGTGAACAGCGTCAGCGCGATGAGCGCGTTGATGATCGTGGTCAGCGAGAGGAAGCACGCGATCGCGGTGACGAAGCCCATGACCAGCAGGGAGATGTGCGGGAAGCGCAGCCGCGGGTGCAGTTTCCCGAACGGCGCGAAGAACAGCCGCTCCCGCGCCGCGTTGAACGGCAGCCGGGAGGCGCCGAGCAGGCCGGTGTACACGGAGGCGAACGCGGCGATGATGATCAGGATCGCGATGGCGGACGCGCCCGCCCCGCCCCAGACCTTCAGCATGAAGTCAGTGCCGATGGCCGTCGATTTCTCCGCTTGCTGCCAGGGCAGGACGCCGATGATGCCGATGTTCATGGACAGGTCGATGAGCAGCACGCCGCCGATCGACAAGATGATCGACCATGGGATGACGCGGCCCGGGTCGCGGACCTCGTCACCGACGTAGGTCACGGTGTAGTAGCCGAAGTAGTCGAAGATCGCGAGCACGAGCCCGGCCCCGAGCCCGCCGAAGAACTTGGCGTTCAGCGTCCACGCGCCCGCCGGGTAGGTGAAGGCGAGATGCGGGCTGAAGTGCGAGTACGCCGCGACGAGGACGACGACGACCGTGATGATCATGCCCGCCCACAGCACGTTGGTCAGCCGGGCGACCGAGTCGATCCGCCGGTAGAGCAGGGCGACCGTGATCACCGTGAAGGCCACCGCGATCAGGTGCGTCTCGATGGGGGTCATGCTGAAGAAGTAGGCGAGATAGTCGGTCATCCCGATCATGCCGGTGGACATGATCAACGGGGTGACGAGCAGCGTCGTCCAGACGAACATGAACGGCATCAGCCGCCCCGTCGAGTACTGGAACGCCTCACGCAGGAATGTGTAAGTGCCGCCGGACCGCGGCATCGCGGCGCCGAGCTCGGCCCAGACCAGCCCGTCGAGCAGGGCGATGATCGCGCCGACGATCCAGCCGAGGATCGCCTGCGGGCCGCCCATCGCCGCGATGATCAGCGGGATGGTGATGAACGGGCCGATCCCGACCATCTGCGCCATGTTCAGCGCGGTCGCCGGGAACAGGCCGAGTGCCTGGATGAATCCCCGCTCGCTAACCGCTGATGATGCGGTGTCGCCCATAAGCTTTCTCGCCATAGGGGCCTCCCTTGCCTGTTGTACCCGGTCTCGCGGCTGCCTCCGTGAGGCCGTCGGCGGTGATCGATCACGCGCATGTGGGCCAAAACTAGATCAGAAAAGGTCATTCTGACAAGAGTGAATGTGATCGCATGTTCGTGCAAGGTGGCCTAGGCCGCCGAACGGCTAGGATTTCGCACTATGCACAAGTCAGCACGGCTGAGCGCCATACTTGAGCGGCTGGCCGACGGCGGAACCGTCGACGTGGGCGAGCTCGCGGAGGAACTGTCTGCTTCCCCGGCCACGATCCGCCGGGATCTCGTCGCACTCGAGCGCCAGCGCCTGCTGTCGCGCACGCACGGGGGAGCGGTCGCGCACGCGGTCAGCTACGAGCTGCCGCTTCGCTACAAGGGCGTCCGGTACGCGGAGGAGAAGCGGCGCATCGCCGAGGCCGCCGCGGGGATCGTGTCCGAGGGGATGGCGGTCGGGCTGACCGGCGGCACCACCGCCACGGAGGTCGCCCGGGCGCTGGCCGACAGCCAGCAGCTCACCATCGTGACCAACGCGCTCAACATCGCCTCCGAGCTCGGCGTGCGGCCCAACCTCAAGCTGATCGTGACCGGCGGGCTCGCCCGGAGCCAGTCCTATGAGCTGTCCGGGCCGATCGCGGAGGCGGGCCTGGCGGGCCTCAACCTCGATATCGCCTTCATCGGGGTCGACGGCATCGACGCCAAGGCCGGGTGCACGACGCACGAAGAGGTCGAGGCGCACACCAACAGCGTGATGATCGAGCATGCCCGGCGCGTGGTGGTCGTGGCGGACAGCTCCAAGATCGGGAAGATCGCGTTCGCGCGGATCTGTTATGCCGCCGCCATCGACGAGCTGATCAGCGACACGGCCGCCGACGGGACCGCGGTCAAGGCCCTGTCCGACGCCGGCGTGCGCGTCACCCTCGTGTAAGAATTACGCGCTCATCTAGCGGCACCGAATGATGATCTAATCTGCGCATCGTGAGCGACTGTTTGACAGAAACGATCATCCGGGCGATCATCGTGACATGCCCGAAACATCTCTTCGCGACGAGATCTACTCCCAGCCCGACTGCTGGTCGAGGGCGGCCAGCCTGGCCGCCGACGATTCGCTGCCCTACGGGAGCTGGCTCCCGGCACGCGGGGAGAGCGTCGGCGTCATCGGCTGCGGGACGTCGCTGTTCATCGCGCGCGCCTACGCGTTCTTGCGCGAGCACGCCGGCCAGGGAATCACCGACGCGTGGCCGGCCAGCGAGGCGCGGCTGCACCGGAACTACGACCGCGTCGTCGCGATCACCCGCTCGGGCACGACGACCGAGATCCTGACCGCGATCGACCAGTACCGCGCCACCGGCGGCACGGCCCCGGTCACGGTGCTCACCGCGACGGCCGGCACCCCCGTGCAGAGCCGGGGCGAGGTGATCACGCTTACCGAGTTCGACGAGGCGTCGGTCGTGCAGACCAGGTTCGCCACCTCCGCCCTCGCGCTGCTCCGCGCGCACCTGGGCGAGGACCTCACGGTGCCGATCGCCCAGGCCAAGGAGATCCTCGCTACTCCGCAGGCGGACCTGGAAAGGTCCCTGAACGGTGTCCGCGCGGCCGACCAGATCGCGTTCGTCGGGATGGGGCTCGGCGCGGCCCTTGCCGAGGAGGCCGCGCTCAAGCTGCGCGAGGCCACCCAGTCGTGGTCCGAGGCGTACCCGGCGACCGAGTACCGCCACGGCCCGATCAGCATCGCTCAGCCGGGACGCGCGGTCTGGTCACTCGGGCCGCTGGTCCCGGGCTTCGAGGGGGATATCGCCGTGACCGGCGCCCACCTGGAGCACCGGGACACCGACCCGATGGCCGAACTCGTCCGCGTGCACCTGCTGTGCCTGCTGCGCGCCGCCGACCTCGGCCTGGATCCGGCCAGCCCGCGGAACCTGACCCGCGCGGTCATCCTGCCCTGACGACGGTCCTGGCCCGATGCTGGCGATTTTCCCTCACGTCCGTGGTGACTGTTGATTATCACCGTTACCCCGAACCCGGCCTGGGACGTGACCTACAAGGTGCCGGAACTGGTTCCGGGGACAGTCCACCGGGTGGCGGAAGTGCACCGTCGGCTCGGGGGCAAGGGCGTCAACGCGGCCCGCGTGCTGGCCGCGACGGGATGGGCCGCCGTCGCCGTCATGCCCGGTCCCGACGGGCTCGCCAGCGAGGCCGGCTTCGCCGTCGGGTCACTCCTCACCGTCGATGTCGTGCCGGGGCTGCCCGCGATCCGGCAGACGCTTGTCGTCCATGGCGGTGACGGCATTACCACTTCCCTGTGGGAGCCCGGTATCGAGCCGGCCCCGGGGACGGGGGAGGCCATCGCCGACCGGGTGGGCGCTCGCCTCGGTTCGGACGCAGTCGCCGGGATCGTGATAGCTGGAAGCCTCCCGCCTGGACTGGACCCGCGCCTGCCCGCGCGCCTCGCGTCGATGGCGCTGGAGGCGGGCGTACCCGCCCTCGCCGACACGAGCGGCGACGCGCTCGCGCACGCCGCCGTGGTCCCCGGAATCGTGCTGGCTCCCAACGCGAGTGAACTCGCGCAACTGACCGGGGCGCCGTGCGGGGGCGTGACGGAGGCGATGGCCGCGGCGGCGGCCGCGCTGTCCGCCGGGCCGCGCGCCGTCATCGTCACCCTTGGCGAGGACGGCCTGGTGGCCGTCACGAAGGACGGCACCTGGCACGGCCGCCTCGGCCAGCCGCTGGACGGCAACCCCACCGGCGCGGGTGACGCGGCGGCCGCGGCGCTGATCGCCGGGCTCGCCGACGGCGCGCGCTGGCCCGAGATCGTCCGCGACGCCGTGGCGACATCGGCGGCCGCCGTTCTTTCCCCCGTCGCCGGCGAGGTCAGCACCGCGGACATCGGCCGGCTCCGTTCCCTTGTAATCGTCCGGGAGGTCACCTGACATGGCCCTCGTTTCCATGGATCAGGCGCTAGCGGCCGCGAGCCCCGGCGGTCTGGCCGCGTTCAACGTGATCGAGCTCGAGCACGCCGAGGCCATCGCGGCCGGCGCCGAGGCCAGCGGGCGCCCGACCGTGCTCCAGATCTCGGAGAACACGGCGGCATTCCACGGCGCGCTCGCGCCGTTGGCGGCGGCGTGCCTGCGCATCGCGGACCTGGCGTCCGCGCCGGTCGTGGTGCACCTGGATCACGCCGTCAGCCGGGACCTGGTCAGGGAAGCCGTGCAGCTCGGCATCCCGTCGGTGATGTTCGACGCGTCGGCGCTCGACTACGACGACAACGTGACCGCGACCGCCGAGATGGCGCGGTGGTGCCACGGTCGTGATGCGTGGATTGAAGCCGAGCTGGGCGAAGTCGGCGGCAAGGACGGAGTACACGCGCCGGGCGCGCGGACCGACCCCGCGGAGGCCGCCGCGTACGTCGCCGCGACCGGGGTGGACGCGCTGGCCGTCGCGGTCGGGTCGTCGCACGCCATGCTGACCCGGGACGCGCGCCTCGACAACGCGCTGATCAGCGAGATCGCGGCGGTGGCGGGGGTGCCGCTGGTCCTGCACGGATCGTCCGGCGTGCCCGACGAGGGGCTCGTCGAGGCAGTCCGGCACGGCATGGCCAAGGTCAACATCGCCACGCAGCTGAACAAGGTCCTGACCGGCGCCGTCCGCACCGCGCTGGCGGCCGACCAGACCGGGGTAGACCCGAGGCGGTGGCTGGGCCCGGCCCGCTCGGCGGTCTCCGATGAAGTGGCACGACTCCTCAAGCTGCTCGCCGAGCCAACGGCCCGGGCACCGCGTACCTGTTAGGGCCGTGTTAGAGCCTGTTAGGAGAGGGTGATCACTCATCGGTGATCGGCAGGCTTCGCCGCTGATGCGATGGCAATGCCCGCAAGCAGCGCAATCGTGCGGTCGCGTGCTGCCCGGCGGCGTGGCTTCTGGTGCTGTTGTGCTGGAAACTATGCCAAAGCATCAGAATTTCAGAAGGAAACTCAAGAGGTACGATGCCGAAATGAGGCCGTTTAGCGCGTATGACAGCGACGATCTAGCCGGCCAGGAGGCCCCGCCGGTCCTAGCGCGGCACCAACCAGGCCCGGGCAGCCGAGCGCGTTCGGGGTAGCTCGGCATACGTACGGTTGGCGTCGGCGCTGCGCTACGGGCATGATCCGTTGCCGGGCGATCCTGGACTCGCTTGCTGGGAGGCTTGGTTGTTGCCGGAGCTTAAGTTCGCTGTGCTCGGGCCGGTACGCGCCTGGCGCGGGGAGACTGAGCTGAGCCTGGGCGCGCGGCAGCAGCGCGCCGTCTTGGCGATGCTGCTGCTAGCAGAAGGACGGCAGGTTACGCTCGACGCCCTGATCAACGGGCTGTGGGACGACGAGCCGCCGCTCTCGGCCACCGGGACCGTGCGCACCTATGTGTCAAGGCTCCGCCGTGGCCTTGAGGCGGCTGGCGGCGACAGTGCGGCCGCGGCGATCGAGTCTAGGGGCACGGGGTATTTCATCCCGGCCAGCGCCGGAACGCTTGACCTGGATGTATTCCAGCAGATGGTGGTGGACGCGCAGGCGCTAAAGAGCGGAAGCCTCGCTGAGAAGGCACAGGCTGCGTCCCTGCTGCGGGACGCTCTCTGGCTCGGACAGGGAGAACCACTTGCCGACCTCCCAGGACCGTACGCCAGGTCCCAGCGGGCTCGGATCACCGAGCTTCGGCTGGCGGCGACCGAGGAACGGCTTGCCCTGGAGATCGAGCTGGGCGCGCACGTAGCGTCGGCTGCGGAGCTGCAGGCCCTGCTGGCCGAATATCCCATGCGTGAACGGATCTGCGAGCTGCTGATGCTCGCGCTTTACCGCTCGGGCCGCCAGGTCGACGCCCTGACGGTGTTTGACAACACACGTCGCCTGCTCGCCGACGAGTTCGGCGTCGAGCCCGCCCTACCGTTGCGGGACATGCACCAGCGCATCCTGCAGACGGACGCGGGCCTCATCAGGACGCCGCCGCAGCAGCTGCCATCGCAGAAGAGCCTCGGCGCGGCGCCGGCCGGACCGGCAGCAACGCCGTCCAGGCCTATGTCGACCGCGCCTGCGCAGCTGCCCGCGGACTTGCCGGTTTTCGCGGGGCGGAGCCGGGAGTTCGCGCGGCTTGACGCGCTGCTGGACGACGGCGGGAAATGCGCGACGGTCACGGTCGTCGCGATCGATGGCATGGCGGGCATGGGCAAGACTGCCTTGGCTGTGCACTGGGCATATCGGGTGGCCGACCGGCTTCCCGACGGCCAGCTGTACGTGAACCTTCGCGGGTTCGACCCCCAAGCGCCGGTGACCGCAGGCGAGGCGCTCCGCGGCTTCCTGGAAGCCCTCGGCGTCGTGCCGGATCATATCCCCGACGACCTTGACGCGCAGGCGAGCTTGTACCGGAGTACTCTTCGCGGACGGCGTGTTCTCGTGCTCCTCGACAACGCGCGCGACATGGCGCAGGTGCGCCCGTTGCTGCCTGCTTCTCCCGGGTGCTTGGTCATCGTCACCAGCAGGAATCGGTTGCTTGGGCTCATCACCGCGCATGGCGCCAGTAGCGTGACGCTGGAGGCGCTTCCCGCGAAGGAGGCTCGGCAGATGCTGGCCGCCAGAGTCGGCGCGACCCGGCTCACCGCTGACCCGCGTGCGCTGACCGAGATCATCGACCGCTGCGCGGGGCTGCCGCTCGCCATCGCCGTGGTGGCGGCGCGCGCCACCGTCTATGAGGATCTTCCGCTGAGCGATATCGCCAGGGCGCTGGGCGACACTGCTACCCGGCTGGACGCTCTGAGCACCGACGACCCGGCAGCCGACGTGCGCGGCGTCTTCTCCTGGTCCTACCGGCGGCTGACCGAGCCTGCCCGGCGCTTGTTCCGGCTGCTGTCGGTGCACTGTGGCCCCGATGTCTCGCGCAACGCGGCTGCCAGCCTGGCCGGGCTGCCCAGGATCGAGGTGCAGCCGCTGCTCGCTGAGCTGATGAGCGCCAGGCTGCTCACGGAGCATCGCCCCGGCCGGCTGACCTGGCACGACCTGACCTCTATCTACGCGGCGGAACTCAGCGCCGCGGACGACAATCCCGAAGACCGGCACGCCGCGCTCAGGCGGCTACTCGACTACTACCTGCACACGTCGCACAGGGCCTGCTGCTTGCTGCGGCCGAACTTCGCCGTGCCGCACCCTGATACGGCGCAGCCGGGGGCGACGCCGGAAGAGCTGGACGATGACCGGCAGGCGATGCTTTGGTTTGACGCCGAATGCCAGGTGCTTCAGGCCGCCGTCCGCCACGCCGTACAGCACGGTTTCCGTGCTCAGGCTCGGCTGCTCGCACTGACGCTCCAGCCGTACCGCCAGCGGCAGGGGCGGAGAGCCCGCTGCCTGCTCACCACTCGATAAGCGGTGCTGCGAGAATTGGAGGAAGGCACGATATAAGGTCGGAGCCCTCCAGACTGGGGCATAATGCGGCATATGGGTTTCCCCGACTCGGTGCTTGACGCGCTGGCGACACGGCCGGAACACCCCGCTGTCGAGCACGGCGATCGTGTGGTCACCGGCGGCGAGCTGCTCTCCATGATCGGCACCATCGCGGCCGGGCTGGGCTCGACTGGCATCGGTCCGGGTGACGGCGTGGCCATGGACCTCGGGGTGAGCCCCGAATCGCTGGCCGCCTACCTGGCGGGGTACACGCTGGGCTGCCAGGTGGTCGGCGTGCACCCCGGCAACTCGGCCTCGCAACGTCAGCACGTGCTGTCCCGCGGCGTGGATGTGGTGCTCACGGGCGACCGGGTGGCCGAACTGCTGCGGGGACCGGCGGCCGACCCGGTTGTGCGCGCCGCCCCGGACGCCGTGGCCAGGGTGACGTACACCAGCGGCAGCACTGGCCGGCCGAAGGGCTGCATGCAGACCTACGCGGCGCTGTCGGCCCACTGGTCGTGGGGCGTGGAATCCTGGTCCGCCGACACCGCGGAACTGGCCGCGCACACCGGCCGCTACCTGCTGTTCGGGACGCTGTCCAGCGTGGTGGTGCAGGACTTCCTGGCGTTGTGCCTGCTGTCCGGCGGCACCGCGGTGATCCCGCGACTGCCCGCGCCCGGCGAGGGGCCGTTGTTCCCCGGGGTGTTCCAGCGGCTGCGCGCCACCGCGACGATCATGAATGTGCCGCGGCTGTACCAGACGCTGGACTCGCTGCGGCATGGCGACTTCGACCTGTCCACGGTGGAAGCGGTCGTGGTCGCCGGGTCACCACTGCCCGCGCACCGGCTGGCCGAGGCGGCTGAGCTGCTCGGCCCGGTGATGCACTCCTGCTACGGGCAGACCGAGACGGGCCGGCTCACGGCACTGTCCCCGGCGGACATTGGCCGCGGCGTGCTCGCTTCGGTCGGGCGGCCGCTGCCCGGGGTGGAGGTGGCTATCCGGGACGGTGAGATCCTGGCGCGTGCCCCGTACCAGATGTGCGGGTACCTCGGCGAGCCGGAGTTGACCGCCGAGGTGCTGACGGACGGCTGGGTGCGCACCCGCGACCTTGGCCGGCTGGACGGCGGCTACCTGTACCTGGACGGCCGTGCCCGGGAAGTGATCATCGTGGACGCGCTGCCGGTGTACGCGGGCCCGATCGAGCGCGTGCTTACCGCGCAGCGGGACGTTGACCAGGCCTACGTGGTCGGCGCGCCGGATGACCGGCGCGGCGAGGCCGTGCACGCGTTCGTGATCCCCCGCGTGGGGGAGTCGCCTGACCACGCCGCGCTGCGCGCGGCGGTGCGCGCCGAACTCGGCGAGCTGAGCGTGCCGGAGACCATCACCGAGCTGCCCGAGGTGCCGGTGGCGGTCAGCGGAAAGCCGGACAAGGCCGCGCTGCTCAGCCTGCTGGGCTAAGGTCGCGATCCGGATGCTGGCGCTCCCGCCCGCTGGCTGGCGGCGGCTAATACCGCTACTGCCCCGTTCGCAGCACGATCTTGCCGCGGGCGTGCCGGGCCGCTACCCGTGCGAGCGCTTCGCGGGCCTGCTTTAGCGGCAGCACTTCCGAGACCTGGGGACGAAGCGTGCCCGCGTCGACCAGGCGGTTCAGCGCCTCCAGCCGTGGCCGGGTGACGCGGGCGGCGAACGGCTCGCCCGTGATGCCGCGTTCCAGCTGTGCGGGCGGACCCTGAAGCACGATGAAGGCCGCCCGGCCACCGTCGCGGACCGCGCCGATGGCCTGGTCACGGGTCTGGCCGCCGGCGCAGTCGAGTAGCAGGTCAACGCCGCGGGGTACCACGGCGCGCACCTGTCCGGCCCAGTCGGCGTCGTGATAGTCGAAGACCTCGCCGGCGCCCAGGCTGCGCAGGTAGTCGTGGTTCCCGCGGCTGGCCACGCCCAGCGCCCGGGCGCCAGTGGCCACCGCGATCTGCACCGCGGTGCTGCCCACGCCGCCGGCGGCGGCGGTGATCAGCACGGTCTCGCCCGCCCGCAGCTGCCCCCGGTCGATCAGGCCCTCGTAGGCGGTCCCCGCGCCGATCACCAGGCCGGCCGCCTCCGCGAAGCTCGCCCGCCCGGGCATCGGGGCGACGCGGTCGGCCGAAGCCACCGCCAGCTCGGCGAACCCGCCGCCCGCCGGGAACAGGCTGGCATACACACGGTCACCCGCCTGGACACCGGCCCCGTCGCCGGCCGCTTCCACCACGCCTGCGATTTCCTGGCCAGGGACGAAGGGGAGGGCGACCCCCGGAAAGCCGCCGCCCAGGAATCCGACGTCCCACGGGCCGACGCCCGCGGCGTGGACCCTGACCACTACCTGCCCCGCCGTGGGTACGGGGTCCGGTCGTTCGCCGAGCCGGACGCTGTCTATCCCGCCGAGTTCCGCCGCCAGTGCTGCGCGCATGGGTCCCCTCTCCTCGTTCCCCCAACTTGTATCACGGAGCGTGCCCGGTGGAGACCCGTTGGTGACAGGGCTGGATGTGGACGAATATCTTGTTTTCCATTATATTCGTGGCATGTCGGCGAAACCCATGACGGGGCAGGCGTTCTTCGTGCTCACCGCGCTGGCCGATGCCCCGCTGCACGGGTACGGCATCGTGCGCGAGGTGGCCGAACTGTCGCAGGACCGGGTCAAACTGAAGATCGGCAGCTTGTACGGGGTGCTGGACCGGCTCGCGGCCGAAGGGCTGATCGAGCCTGACCGGGACGAACCGCACGACGGCCGGCTGCGCCGCTATTACCGGCTGACCCGCGACGGGCGGCACGCGCTGGCGGCCGAAGCTGAGCTTCGCGCGGCCACCGCACGGGTCGTGCGGGCAAGACTCGGCCTGTTCGGGGCGGAGTCGGCGGGATGAGCGGCGGCCTGGAGCGACGGTACCGGCGGGTGCTGCGGCTGCTGCCCGCCTGGTACCGCCAGCAGTGGGAAGAGGACATGGTCGCCGCCTTCCTGGATAGCTGGCTGAGCGGCGACCCGGAGGCCGACGAGTACGTCGCGGAGGTTGCCCGGCCCAGCCCGGCCGAGATCGCCAGCGTGATCAGCCTGGCCGCCCGGCTGTACCTGGGCGCCGCGGGCACCCCGCGGCGGTACTTCGCCTGGGGGCAGGCGATACGCCGCGCGGTGCTCGTCGTGACGCTGGTCCAGGCGACACGGGGACTTGACATACTGGCGCTGACCGCGTGGAGCCGCCACCTGCTCGGCTGGCTCCCCGCGCCGCCGGCGGGCATGATCGCCGCCACGCCGGGCGGCCCCTTGCCGCCCATGGTGTGGTACCTGGTGGCCTACGCCTGGATCGTGAGTTTCGTGGCACTGGTCCTCGGGCAGTACCGGACGGCCCAGTCCATCGCGGCGCTGGCGATCGTCCCCGACCTGGTCTGGCTGTTGCAGGGCGAGTTGACCGGCGCCCTGCGGGCCCCCGTCGGGCCATGGGCCTTCTGGGTCCTGCTCAACCTTGCCCCGGTCCTGGCCATGACCGCCTTCCACCGCGACGCCCCGTCGGCCGCGTCCCGGTCCTGGCTGCTGGCGCTGCCCGCTGCCTACCTGCTGGTGTACGTGCCGCTGCTGATTCTCGTGTCAACCGGCAACTCCGCCTGGCTGCCGGACTTCTCCGGGCTGTACTGCATCCTGATCGCCCTCGGCTGCCTGGCACGCGCGCCCAGGGCCTGGTCCCGTCAGGGCGCCGGCGCAGGCGGGTGGTCGCTGACCCTGATGCTGCTCGCCGCCGACGCCGGGGCGTACCGGATCTTCTCCATCGCCGACTACGTGCATGATCCGCACCTGATCAAGGTGAGCCTGGCCGAACTGCTCATCCTGGGAGTCGCGGTCTCGCTGGTCGCGCCCGACGCCGCCCGCGCCCAGGCAGCTACGCCGTCGCCGCATCCGTATCCGTATCCGGGATGAGAGGAGGACCAGGACATGCCGTTCTATCTCCCGCCGCGCCTATCGCTGGCGCTGGCCAGCGTGCTGGGCGCAGGGGTGATGCTCGCCGTCGCCGGCTGCACGGGCCAGGTGACCCCACTGGGGCCGGACCCGGCGGCCACCATGCCGCAACCGCACCACTTGCGGTCTCCGCTCATCCTGCAGGACGTGCGGATCCAGCCGCCTGGGCTAGCTGGAGTCTGCCCGGCCGGTTACGCCGCGATCCCCGGGAGCGGCCAATGCTACGGCCACCGGGTCGGCAGGGCGGTCACGATCACCTCCGCCGGCGTCTCCTCGGTATCGTCGTTCCAGCCGCCCACCGCCTCGGGGCAGCAGGCCCCACCCGTCCAGTACGGATTCTGGATCACCGTGCCCGCTGCCGACGAGCCCGCCGCGGCCACGGTCATCCCCACGGCTTCGGGGTCCCCGGGTCCTCCCGTGTCCAGTCCTGTCCCCTCCGACGCCGCCATTCCCGCCATCAGCGTGGATGGCCGCACATGGGTCCTCGCCGGCTTCTCGACGCAGCCCACGGACCGCGAGTTCAAGGTCTTTCTGGCCAGCGAGGCCCAAGCTCTCCAACTGCAGCGCGTACTGACCGCGTCTGGATGAGGCGGGAGACATCATGGTTTATCTCGGGGGTCCGACCGGCCCACGGCGGCGCAGGGGGATCTACCTGCACGATCCTCCCCCTGGCTACCATCGGCCCAGACCCAGGCTCCCCCTGAAGGACCGGCAGCGACAGGCGCGCCAGGACTGGATCCTCATGCGCGTCGCCGCCGTCGTGCTGGTGCTCACGGCCGCCGCGGTTCTGGTGATCGTCTGCCTGATCATCGTGGGGCATGGGTAGCCCTGGGTAGCGTTAGGAGGGCCGTGCCGCGGGGTAGCCCTGAAGTGGCGTAAGACCACTTGGGCCGGATCGCTCACGTGCCTGCCTGCCAGAGGAGATGAGCGCCATGACCGACAACGACGCGGCCGGATCAGCGCCGCGCGAGGAAAAGCCCGCCACTTCCGGGCCTGACGAGGATCCCGGGTACCTCACCGAAACGGGCGAGGCGGTCAGCGAGGACGGCTCGGTGGTTCCGATCATTGGCGGCCTGCCCGCCGTCGACGGATCATCTTGGGATATCGGCGCCCCGGCGGAGGACCGCGGTCCGAACCTGGCTGAGGAACAGCGGGGGAGCCGGCCGGAGCAGGCCTGCGGCGAGGACCAGTCGAGCGGCTGAATCGAAGCGGCTACCGTCACTCCGCGGTCGCCGAGTCGTTTCCGTCGGGCCGGCGGCCGGTGGCCGCGTATATGTCACAGTCGGTAGTTCCTTGATTCGGCGCGGCGGCGTGATTGTGCGGATACATCGCCTAGCGCTCCGGGCCGTCCCCGGTGATCGCGCCGAGGGCGTCGACGATGAGGGCGACGAGCTCGTCGCGGGGCACCGACCTGATCTCGTCGAACCATCCCAGTGAGCGCCCGAGGCTGATGCCGAACAGCGCGGAGACCGCGACCTCCGCCCGCAGCTGGGGCCGGTCGACGCCCTGCGCTGTCATCCTGGCGGCCAGGGGGGCGGCTAGGCGCGGCTCCAGGAGGTCCCGGGCGGCGGCGCGGATCTCGGCGGAGGTGTCGGAACGGACGATGGCCTGAAGGATCGGGCCCGGGCCGCGCCGGTCGGCCTGGGTCAGCGCCACGTCGGCCATCTGTTCCAGCCCTTCGAACGAGCCAGGTTTCGCTTCGGCGTCCTCGGCCATGACCGCGGCGATGTAGAGATCGGCCTTGCTGCCGAAGTAGCGGGCGATGAGGGCGGCATCGACCCCGGCCAGCTCGCCGATCTCCCGGATCGTCGTGCCCTCGAACCCCCGCTGGCCGAAGAGGTCCCGGGCCGCCTGGAGCAGGACGTCCTTGCTGGCCGTGGCGTCCCGGGACCGGCCGGCGCGGGGCCCTGCCGAGTGTCCCGTCGTCGCCTCGCTCTTGCTCACGGCCGATCCTCCTGCGGTCCCGCCGACAGCGGCTTCCCGCCCGCGGCCGGGTCTGCGCCCCCCAGCCCGGACCCGTTCCTCACCAGCACTCCGAGATCCTCCTCCTCGCCCGCGGGGCGGGCGTCGGGTGGCCGCCGGCGCCCGCCCCGGCAGCACGAAGCTGACCACCGCGGTGGCCAGGCACAGGGCGGCAGCGATGACCAGGGCCACCTCGAAGCCGCCGACGTCCGGCAGGGCCTGACCGGGCCGGGTGTGGGCGCTCAGCACGGCTGCGCTGAGCGCGCTTCCAGAGGTGCTCCCACGCTTGTCATTATACGATGTCATCAATGAATGACATCATCTGATGACACCATACCCGGTGGCGGGATGCGATCAAAAGGCGCCAGGTTCAGCCCGGATCACCACCCAGCTGAACCGCGGGTTGAACACTGGGGCTCAGGAGGACGTCTAGACCCATGAAATCGCCCGGCCGCGGCCGATGAGTAACCGCGACTCCCGCGGTCTATCTGATAAACGTCAGCGTGCGCTGATGCCACGGCCGGCTCAGCGCAGTGCCGAAGGAGGCAACGTGGCCGAACCGGCTTACCTGCGCTACCCGCACGTCACACGTGATCTCGTCACGTTCGCGGCTGAGGATGATATCTGGCTGGCCTCGCTGAGCGAGGCGTCGGGCGGTCGTGGCACCCAGGCGCGTCGGCTGACCGCTGACCGGGTCCCGGTGCTGCATCCGCGGCTGAACCCGTCGGCTACGCACGTCGCCTGGACCTCACCGCGCGACGGCACCCGGTCGCTCAGCCGGGGTGCCCCGCGGGAGGCGTATGCGGTGCCCGTGGACGGCGGCGAGGTCGAGCGGCTCACGTACTGGGGTGACGAGTTCGCGACAGTCCGCGGCTGGGTCAGCGACAACGAGGTGCTCGTACTCGGCCGGCCTGGCCAGCACGCCACCATGAAGACCTGGGCGTTCGCCGTGCCGCTGAGCGGACCTACGCGGCGGCTCACCTACGGGCCGGTGGGCGACGTCGCGATACGCGACGGTGCCGTGCTGGTCGGCAGCGCCCTGAACAACCAGCCGGCCGAGCCGGCCCACTGGAAGGGCTACCACGGCGGTGCCGGCGGCAAGATCTGGTACTCGCCGGACGGCTCGCACTACACGCGGATCTTCGCCGACCTGGGCGACAACCTGGTGAACCCGATGTTCATCGGGCCCCGGGTCGTGTTCCTGTCGGATCATGAGGGGACCGGCGCGCTCTACTCCGCGCTCCCGGACGGCTCGGACCTGCGCCGCCACACCGACCTCGGCGAGTACTACGCCCGCAACGCCACGACCGACGGACAGCGCGTGGTCTACCACCGGGCGGGAGAGATCTGGCTGCTCGAGTCGCTCGACGCCGAGCCGGTTCGCCTGGACATACGGCTCAGCGGAGACCGGTCCGGGCGGGCGCCCTATCCGGTGTCCGCCAAGTCCGAGCTGGGCTCGTTCACGCTGGATTCCGCCGGCCAGGTGCTGGCCGCCGAGGTCCACGGCACCGTCCACTGGCTGCCGGACCGGGACGAGGCTGCCCGGTCACTGCTCGCCGAGCCGGGCGTGCGCGGCCGGCTGCCGGTGGTCATCCCCGGCCGGGGCGCGGTTGCCTGCGTGTCGGACAGCGGCGGTGAGGACGGGCTGGACGTGATTCCCGCCGATGGCTCGGCGGCGAGGCGGATCGGGCACGGCGAGTTCGGCCGGATCATGGAGCTGGCGGTAGCGCCGGACGGGCGCACGGCCGCGGTCGCCTGCACCGACGGGCGGCTCCTGACCGTGGCGCTGGACGGCGAGCCGGTCGTCATCGAGATCGCCCGCAGCACCATCGAGTGGGTGACGGGCCTGGCGTTCTCTCCGGACTCCGCGCTGCTCGCCTGGTCGCAGCCATGCCGGCCCGATCCCGGCGGCGCCTCGCAGATACGGCTGGCCCGCCTGTCCGACGGCACGGTCACCGACGTGACCCCGCCCCGGTTCGCCGACAGCTCGCCGGCGTTCACCCTGGACGGCAAGTACCTGGCATTCCTGTCGGATCGCGCGTTCGATCTGGCCGCCGACGCGCACCAGGTCCATCTCGGGTTCCTGCCAGGGGTGCGGCCGTACCTCGTGACGCTGCTGGACACGACGCCATCGCCGTTCGAGCCAGTATTCAACGCGACCGAGAGCGCGGACACGGTACCTCCGGCGGCCGGTCTCGACACCGCCGGACTGGCCGAGCGGATCGTGCCGTTCCCCGTGGCGGCCGGACTCTACGCCAAGCTCCGCGCGGTCACGGACGGCGTCCTGTGGCTGGAACTGCCGCGCGCCGGGGAACTGGGCGAGGCCATGATCGGCGCGGACGAGCAGCGGCCGACCCGCCTAATCCGCTATGACCTGGCTCGGTGCGAGCGCTCGGTCGAGGTCGAGGCCCTGGATGACTACGAGGTCTCCGGCGATGGATCCCGGCTGGCGTACCAGACTGGGGAGTCGCTGGAGATCAAGCGGGCCGACGAGCCCGACGGGAAGTCCGTCAGCGTCGATCTGGACCGGATCGCGGTGACGGTCGAGCCGTCGGCCGAATGGACGCAGATGTACCACGAGGCGTGGCGGCTGATGCGGGACAACTTCTGGCGCGCCGACATGGGCGGGGTGGACTGGACCGCCGTGGGTGACCGCTACCGGCCGCTGCTCGGCCGCATCGGCTGCCCGGATGACATGCATGACCTGCTGCGGGAGCTGCAGGGCGAGCCGCGCACCTCGCACACCGGGATCCACACGCCGGGTTCGGGCGGTGATCCCGCGCTCGCACAGGGCCTGCTCGGGGCCGACGTCGAGCGGACCAAGGACGGGACCTGGCGGATCGCCCGGATCTTGCCCGGCGAGTCGTCGGTGATCAGCGCGCGCTCCCCGCTGGCGGCCCCGGGCGTGGCCGCGGCGCCGGGGGATCTCATCGTCGCGGTGGACGGGCGGCCAGTGGATCCGGACCTCGGCCCGAACCCGCTGCTGGTCGGCAAGGCCGGCAAGCCGGTCGAGCTGACTCTCGGCCGCGGCGGAGCGACCCGGCGGGCTGTCGTGGTTCCGCTCGCGAGCGAGCACGCGACCCGCTATTACGACATGGTCGCCCGGCAGCGGGCCGCGGTCCGCGAGGCCTCCGGCGGCCGGCTCGGCTACCTGCATATCTCGGGCACGAACGCGCAGGGCTGGGCGGACTTCCACCGGGACCAGTACACCGAGTTCCAGCGGGACGGCCTGATCGCGGATTTGCGGGAAGCACAAGGCGGCAGCTTCGCGCAACTGGTGGCCGAGAAGCTCGCCCGGCGCATCATCGGCGGGTACAGGTCGCGACATGAGGACCAGCCGCAGAGCTACCCATTCGAGGCGCCGCGCGGGCCGGTCGTGGCGATCACGGACGAGTACGCGATGTCCGGCGGCGACATCGTGATCCAGGTGCTGAAGTCCTGCGGCATCGCGACCGTGGTCGGCACCCCTACCTGGGGCGGCGTGATCGGCTGTTACTTCAACCACCTGCTCGACGGGACCTGGGTGACGCAGCCGGCGTCCGCCTTGTGGTTCGCCGACGTCGGGTGGACGGTGGAGAACCACGGCGCGGTTCCGGACGTCGAGGTGCCGATCGCGCCGCACGACTGGGCCGCGGGCCGCGATCCCCAGCTCGACACCGCGATCCGGCTGGCGCTGCAGGCACTAGAGGGGAGCGCGCCTGCCACACCGCCCACCGTCTGAGGGTCACGTACGTGGTAGCTCCCTCGGCACCAAGTCCTACGCGATGCCCGGGCCGTCGAGGAACCGCAGCAGCACAGCGGCCTCCGCGCGCAGCCGCGCGACCCGGTCGGCATGCGCGGGCGCAGTCAACTGCGCTGCTGCCGCGAGCCGTTCGGCGATCTCGGCTCGCACGATGTCCGACACGTCGCCCTCGGTCAGCTCACGCCGCGCCGCCTCGGCCGCGCCGGCGCCCGCCGGCGACTGTTCGATGGCCACGCCACGAAACCCGGCGTCGCCAACGGGCACCGCCTCCGCGTTGTCCAGCGCGCCGAGCGTTGCGCGCAGCGCGCTCACCGCGACCTTGTCGCGGGCGCGCATCGCTTCCGGCAGGGCTTGACGCATGCGAATTCGCAGGGACATGCGGCTGACCCTACGGCCGTGCCCCCCGAGCCGCAACGGAATATTGGTCAGGCTGCGCGGCTGGTCCTCGGGGGCGGGGGAGTGCCCGGCCCGCGGGACCACTACCGCGCAGATCGCCTCACCCCAGTACTCGTCACTCGCGGCGATGACATCCGCCTGTTCGGCGGGGCTGAGCCGCTGGTTCACCAGGGCGAGAACCCGCCCGCCGCGTTCATCCAGCCACCCGGCGATCGTGCAGCCGCTGCGGCCGGTCCCCTGTCACGAGCCGGCAGTCGACTGCGCGGCCGTCCAACGCCCGATCTCGTCATCCAGCAGCGTAAGCGGGATGGCTCCGTTGCGCAGCACCGCGTCGTGGAACTGGCGCGTGTCGAAGCGCGGTCCGAGCGCCTGTCGTGCCTGCTCGCGCAGGCGCGTGATCTCGCGCTTGCCGGTCACGTAGGCGAGCGCCTGCCCGGGCCAGGCGATGTAGCGGTCGATCTCGTTGCGGGCGTTCGCGGTCGTGGTCGCGGTGTGGGAGTACATGAAGTCGAACGCCTGCTGGCGGGACCAGCCGAGGTAGTGCATGCCCGTGTCGACGACGAGCCGGCAGGCGCGCAGTGCCGCGAACGACAGCATCCCCAGCCGGGCGACCGGGCTGCTGTAGAGGCCGACCTCGTCGGCGAGCCGTTCGGCGTACAGGCCCCAGCCCTCGTTGAAGGCGCACAACTCGGCGTCGAGGTGGCGCCGGTAGCGGGGGATACGAAGCGTCTGCGCGGTCGCGAGCTGCAGGTGGTGCCCGGGCACGGACTCGTGGAAGGCGAGCGCGTCGTACTCATACCGGTAGCGCTCGCCCGGGTCGGTGGTCAGCAGGCAGAACCCCCCGGGGCGGCTGCCGTCGACGGCAGGCGGCCGGTAGTAGGCCATCGCGGCGTTGTCGGCGTCGATCGGGTTGATCTCCTCGATGACGCAGCCGGGGATGTCGTAGTGCTCGAATGAGGCGTCGCGCGCCGCCTCGGCGCGGTCCAGCGCGTCCTGGGCAGCGGCGATGATCTCCGCGCTCGTCTGGAAACGGAGCGCCGGGTCGTCGCGCATCCGCGCGGCGATGGTGGCGAAGTCGCGCTCGCCGAGCGCTTCTCGCCCGATCTGCGACCATAGCCCGGCCAGCTCGTCGAGTTCCGCCCGCCCGATCGCGTGGATTTCCTCAGGCGACAGCGCGGTGGTCGTGTGCCGCGCGACCGCGGCCAGGTACCCGGCCTCGCCGCCGGGGATTTCGCGGATGCCGACCCGGTCATCGGGCCGTGCGACCGGCGCCAGCTCGCGGCGCAAGAGTCCGGCGAGGCGCTGCATGGCGGGCCTGATGGTGCCGGTGACATGTCCGATAGCGGCCTCACGTACACCGGGTCCCGCCTCTTGCACCGGCTTCAGCAGGACGTCTTCCGAAACCGGCAGCGCCAGGTACCCCTCGAGCTGGCGGATCGAGTGCTCGACGCCGATGGCGGTGGGGACTCGTCCGTCGGCGGCCTCGGCCAGGTAGCGCGGGCCGATCGCGTCAAGGGTCGCGCCGATCCGCGACATCCGGCTAAGGTAGCGCTCGGTGGCCTCGGGGCTGGTGACGGTCATGGCCGGCACCGCCTGGAAGATCAGCCCCTGCCGGCTGACATAGCTCTTCGGTGACGCGTTGGCGGCCCACAGCGAGTGCTCGGCGTCCGCGCGGGCGCCCTCGACCAGGGCGGTGAGCACCTCGTGATCGACGCGCTGGGCATCGGTCAGCCCGGCCGTGTCGATCGCGCGGACCTGGCGGCCGATGGCCGCGAGTTCCCGCTCGGCGCGCGCGCTCGCCTCCCGGGACGGGTCGGCGGACAGTCCGTCGAACTCGTCGATGCCGAGCAGGGTGGCGTTATACGGGTCGTAGCCGTGCTGAACGGCGAAATACGCCTCGCCCAGCCGCGCTAGCTCCGCCGCTGCTCCGGCGGCACCGCCTCCGCTGCCTGACACCTGTCCGTCGGTCATGCCGCCTCCCAGCTCGCCGCGGCCACTCTGCCCGCCTCGTGACGCCTGTTGTCGGTGAGCAGCAGGGTGCGCACGCCGAGATCATAGTAGGTGCCAAGGGACCTGCCGGGGGAGCGGGCCAGGGTTTTCCACGGGCGCGACGGGGCGCACCGCGGCGTGACAGTGAACCTGAGGGCGTCCGGTGAGTCCGGGAGGTTCATGGCGATGGTCACCCACCAGCTAGATCAGGCGGTCTTCCGGTCGGTCCTGCCCGCGGACATCGACTGGGAGCCGTTCCCGTCGTTCCCGCCGAGCGCACGGCTAGCCGTCGTGGTCGGCGATACGGCGCAGCCCGCGCCGTATGTGGTCCGGGTCAGGGTGCCCGCGGGCGTCCGGCTGATGCCCCACCGGCACCGCGAGGACCGGGTGTACACCGTTATCTCCGGCGTCTTCTACATAGGCGTGGGCGAGCAGTTCGACGGCGGGAAGCTCCAGGCGTACCCGCCGGGCGCCGTCATCGTCCTTCCCGGCGGTACGCCGCACTTCCACTGGGCACGATCTGGTGAGTACGTCACCCAGGTGACGGCGATCGGGCCGATCAGCCTCGAATACCTGAACCCGGAAGACGACCCGCGGCACAAATGAGTCATTTCCCACTGAAGCACAGCTGTGAAGGGGACGCCATGCAGGAGAGCGCCAGGCAGGACGCGGAGGCATGAGCACGAACGGCTACGACTACGACGTCATCGTCCTGGGCGCGGGCTCGCCCGGCGAGCACTGCGCCGGTGAGCTGGCCGACGGCGGCCTGCGGGTCGCGGTCGTCGAGCGGGAGCTGGCGGGTGGCGAGTGCTCCTACTGGGCGTGCATTCCCTCCAAGACGCTGCTGCGGCCAGGCGAGGCCGTGGCCGAGGCCCGGGCCGCGGCGGCCACCGCCCAGGTCGACGTCCAGCAGGCGCTGGCCTGGCGTGACTACATGGTCGGGGACTATTCCGACGACGGGCAGGTGCGCTGGCTGGCCGGCAAGGGCATCGACCTGATCCGCGGGACCGGTCGGCTGGCCGGGCCGGGCGTGGTGGAGGTCGCGGGCGTTTCCCACACGGCCCGGCACGTCGTGGTGGCCACCGGCTCCGATCCGGTCATCCCGCCGGTGCCGGGGCTGCGCGACCTGGCCGGGATCTGGACGAACCGCGACGTGACCGGCATGCGGGCCGTCCCGCGCCGCCTGCTGATCCTCGGCGGCGGTCCGGTCGGCGCCGAGATGTCCCAGGCCGTGCGGCGGCTCGGCGGCGAGGTCGCCGTCGTCGAGGCGGCGGCGCACGTGCTGGCCCGTGAGCCCGCCCCGCTCGGGGAGGCCCTCGGGAAGGTGCTGTCCCGCGATGGCGTCGAGCTGTACCTGGGCATCCAGGCGACCGCGGCGCGCCGCGACGGCGACGACTATGTGCTGACCCTCGCCAGTGGCCGGGAAGTGCGCGGTGACCGGCTGCTCGTGAGCACCGGGAGGCGCCCGCGCCTGCCGGAGGGGCTGGGCGCGGCGGGCGCGACGTCCGATGCGCACGGCATTCACGTCGACGCGCAGTTGCGCGCGGGCGAGAGCCTGTGGGCCATCGGCGACGTCACCGGCATCCGGATGCTCACGCACGTCGGCAAGTACCAGGGCGAGGTCGTCGCCGCGAATATCCTCGGCGAGCCGCGCCTGGCCCACTATGAGGCCATCCCTGACGTCGTCTACACCGACCCGCAGGCGGCGGCGGTGGGGGCGGCCGAAGCCCCATTCACCATCACGGTCCCGGTCGCCAGTATCGCCAAGACCGCCACCTATACCCGCGCTGACGCGTCCGGCGGGTTCCTGACCTTGCTCAGCGACGGTGACCGGCTGACCGGCGCTTACGCGCTCGGCCCGGAAGCCGGGGAATGGATGCAGCAGGCCACCCTCGCGATCCGCGCCCGCGTGCCGCTGCCAGTGCTGCGGGACGTCATCCAGCCCTTCCCGACCTTCTCCGAGATCTACGTCGGCGCGCTCAAGGCGCTGGACAGCCAGATCGCGGCGGCCCGCCATCCCGACGGGGCGTCATCCCGGCGGGCCGCGGCCCACGCCCAGGAGGAACGATGACCACCTCAGCCACGGATACCGACGCCCGGCGCGCGCCCGCGCTGCGCGGGCAGACTCTCGTCGTCATCGGCGGCAGCTCCGGCATGGGGCTTGAGACCGCGCGCCACGCACGCGCCGAGGGGGCCGAAGTCGTGCTCGTCGGCCGTAATCGCGGGCGCCTGGAGCACGCCGCCACCGAAGTGGGGGCATCGGGAACGGCGGCCTTCGACGCCACCGATCCGGACGCTCTGCAGCGGTTCTTCGCCGGGCTGCCCGGGCCTGTCGGGCACGTGATGGTCACCGGCCCCGGACCCTACTACGCGCCGCTGGCCGACCTCGACCATGAGCGGACACAGCGCGACTGGGACGCCCACATGTGGCTGGCCATCGAGGTGGCCCGGCTCTCGGTGGGCCGGGTCCAGGCCGGCGGCACGCTGCTGTTCATGAGCGGCACCGGCGGCCGCAAGCGGGGACCCGGCCTGTCCCTCGCCGCCGCGGGCAGCGCCGCGCTGCCCGCCCTGATCGCCAACCTGGCCGTCGAAGTCGCCCCGATCCGGGTCAACCTGATCGCAGCCGGGTTTGTCGACACGCCCCTGTCGGCGTCGCTGCTCGGCGATGACCTGGAAACGCGCCGCGCCCACCTGCGCGCCACGCTGCCCATCGGGAGAGTGGTCGGCCCGGCCGACATCGCCGCGCTGGCCGTGCATATCATGACCAACACGGCGCTGACCGGGGCGACCTTCGACATCGACGGCGGCGAGCAGCTGGTAGGGGCATGACCGGCGGCGGGGGCATGAACGGCAGGGTCGCCATCATCTCGGGCGGCTCCCAGGGCATCGGCGCCGGGCTGGTCGCCGGGTATCGCGCGCGGGGCTGGGCGGTGGTGGCCAGCGCCCGGAAGATCGCGCCGGCCGGGGACCCGGACGTGCTCACCGTCGAAGGAGACATCGCGGGGCAAGCGACCGCCGAGCGGATCATCGGCACGGCCTTGGAACATTTCGGCCGCGTCGACACGCTGGTCAACAACGCCGGTGTGTATATCTCCAAGCCGTTCACCGAGTTCACCGCCGCCGACTACGCCGTGATCACCGGCGTGAACCTCACCGGGTGGTTCTGGCTCACCCAGCGGGCCATCACGGAGATGCTCGCGCGCGACGGCGGGCACGTGGTCAATATCTCCGCCACGATCGCCGAGGTCGCGAACTCGAGCACCCCGGCCGGGCTGACTGCGCTGACCAAGGGCGGCCTGGCCGCGGCGACCAGGTCCCTGGCCATCGAGTACGCCGCGCGCGGCATCCGGGTCAACGCCGTCTCGCCCGGCATCATCCAGACGCCGATGCACCCGGCGGAAAGCTACGCGGACCTCGGCGACGAGATGCCCCCGATCGGGCGTGTCGGGCAGGTGAGCGACGTCGTCGACGCTGTCTTGTTCCTGGAGTCGTCGGCCTACATCACCGGCGAGGTCCTGCACATCGACGGCGGCCAGGTCGCCGGCCGCTGACGCGGGCGAGCCGCAATGGCATTTCCGCTGTCAGGACCGCAGGACTGCCATGCGGCTGCGCTGGCTCACCGCTCGCGATCCGGGATGCGCTCGGCTAGCGCCGCCCGCGAGTCCGGCGCCGGGAAGGGGTCGGCGAAGTACTGGGTCTCGCGGGAGACCAAGCTCCCGGCGAACTCCATGATGCTCACCGAATAACTGGGCGCGCCGTCGTAGGTAATCACGCACTCGCTCACCCACAGGTCGCCGCCGCCCCGTATCCGGAGGACGGTGAAGTGCCGCTCGGCCGGGTGCCCGCCGCGCTGCGCCTGGATCTTCGCCCGGCCGCGGAAGCGCTCGCCGGACTGGGGGTAGTCCAGGATCGCGTCCGCGGCGTAGATCGCGTGCTCGGTGTCGATGTCCCCACGCTCGGAAGCGTCCCAGTGCTCCGCGATCCGTGCGCGGGTGCTCGTGTCGAGATCCCTCTCGCCGCTCATGGTGATGACCGCCTTCTGCCTGGGGGTTGCGGGGCAACCGGTACCGATGGTCATGTCCTGCCCATTGTCATCATCACAGACGGCCGATGGCGCCCGGGGTTGTCCCGGGCCGCCAGTTGCGGCGCGGCGCAGGCCACGGCCCGCTCCCGCCTCCTAAATGATCATGGGTCGTTCCGGCAAAACAGTGGATCCGGGCCGATATGGGCCCGTCGGATAGTTACTGGTGGTTGTCCGGTTCGGTGCGTGACTCCGGCGACAGGATGCGCTGGCGACCGCCTCCCAGGCCGGTCGCGCGCGGCGCCGCCGGAAGGCGGCCGATGCGTCATCCGCTTCCTTCCCATGGCGGTCGATGCGTCATCCGCCTCCTTCCTTTGGCGGCCGATGCGTCATCCGCTTCCTTCCTATGACCGTCGATGCGTCATCCACCTCCGAAGACGGGCGCCGAAGCGACATCCAGCGCCATAGGAAGGCGGGCAATGTGACACCGAGTTCCGCCACCCGCCCGGCACGCACCCCTGATGTGCCGTTTGCCTGATCACTGACGGCCCGCGACACGCCCTAAACAACCAACTAAATAATCGACGAGCCCTATTTGGCGGCAATGACCCATGATCTGATCATCGCGACATGCCATCCGAGGGCATTCGTGGTATCGCTGGCGCCGGATATAAAGGGATTTATCAGGGCATGAAAATCTTTTCCGGACGCCCGAACGGCCCTGTGGCACCAATTACCCATCAAACGAGCGTTGGCAAGATCAGGAGAGGGTGAGGACAGGGTAGGGCGACTGGTGCAGCAGCCGGACCGGGACCGAGCCGATGACGCGGTGGGCGGCGTGATGGGAGCGGCCGGTTACGATGATGGGCGTGCTGGACGGCTCGGACGCGCCGTGGATGTCGGCCGCGTGCAAGATGGCGTCCGCGGCCGGTTCCTCCCGGCGCTCGAACGTGTAGGGCACGCCCGCCGCGGCGGCGATCTCGCCGGCGGCCTCCGCTACACCGGCGGTCTTCTGGTCGCGGGCCTGCTCCATCTCGGCGCGGGCGAATCCGGTCAGGTCGCTGTCGACGACCGCGTGGTCGGCGTAGACGACGTGCAGCGTGCCGTGCCGGGCCCGCGCCATGTCCGCGCCCCAGATCAGCGCCCGCCGCGCGGGTTCGGAGTCGTCGAAGCCGACGACCAGCGTGACGGGCAGCGCGCCGTCCAGTTCCGGAGCGACGGTTCCCGGCATTGCGGGACCCGGACCACCGGGCGCCTTGGCGACGGAGCCCGGGACGGCGGGCAGGGGAGCGGGGGCCATAGCCGGGCGCCGGAGCGTGGTGACCAGGATCAGGCCGGCGATGCTGGCCAGCGCCCACGCGGCCAGGGTCCAGAGGTAGGCGCCGGTGCCATGGCCGCCGAAGTAGACCACGTCGCGGATGGTGCTGGCCCCTACCCCCAGCGGCAGCACGGGGGTGAGGGCGCGCATGAAGCCGGGTATAAAGCCGGCCAGGTTAGCCGGGCCGCCGCTGACCGGAATCCCGAAGACGATGAACGCCAGGACGGCGAGGGCGACCAGCGGCGGCCAGATCCGTGCCAGCAGGGCGGTCGGGGCCGATATCGCCAGCGAGAACAGCGCGACGATGGCGGCGATGGCCGCGTAGTTGCCCAGGCCGGCGATGTCGTCCGCGATCCCCGCGGCGACCACCCCGATGACGACCGCCGCGGCCGCGGGCGCGATGACCGCCCAGGCGCGCCGGGCGCGGCGAAACGCCATGGCCGACGCCGATCCCGCCGCCAGGCTGGGGATCAGCACGCTGAGCATGACGAACCAGGACGACAGCGCCTCGGTATCGCGGCCCCCGGGCGGAACGACGTCGGACACGGTGAGCTGATGCCCGGACCGTGCCGCCACCGCGGTGAACGCCCCGGTGAGGGCCTGCGCGGGGGCGGTTCCCCCGGCCTGCGTGACGAGCAGCCGCAGGTTCCCGCCGGAGACGAGCAGCGCGCCGTCGATCTGCCGCCGCTCGATCCCGGCCGTGGCGGCGGCCTGGCTTGCGTAGCCGCGGAAGCTGAACGACCCCGGGGCGGCGCCGTCCAGGGCGTGCTCGACCTGGCGGGTCACCGCCGCCGGACCGGCGATGCCGACGGGCAGGTCGTGCGGCGTCGGCTGATGGAAAGCGGTGAGCGTCACCGCGACGAAGATCGCGACGAAGGCCGCGCTGGCCACGATGAAACCCGCCAGCGCGCGGTACGGAGCCGGATAACCGCGCGCGTGTTCTGGGTGCCTTCCCGCCACCTGCGTTCTCCTCTGAGATGTCAGTTCCCGAGCTGTCAGCTCCTGGAATGCCAACAAGTGTTGGCTTCAAGCTATGCGCGGCGCGAGCTACTGTCAACAAGTGTTGGCCAACAACTGTTGGCAAAGGGTAAGCTTGCGCATTGTGACGAACAACAGCCGTGCCGCGGCGGCGGCCGAAAGCCAGGTCAGTCCGGTCCCCGGTACCGGCGGGCCGCGATCGGAGGGCACCCGCCGGGCCATCCTCGATGCCGCCCGGGCGTCGTTCGCCGCGCACGGCTACGACGGGACCACCATCCGCGCCGTCGCCGCGCAAGCTGGCGTCGACGCGTCGATGGTGATGCGCTACTTCCAGTCCAAGGCGGGGCTGTTCACCGCGGCCGTCACCATGGACATGCCGGTCCCGGACCTGAAGTCGGTGCCGGCCAGCCGCCGGGGCGAGCTGCTCGTCCGCCTGTTCCTCAGCCGGTGGGATGACGCCGTCCGTGGCGACGACATGATCGCCCTGATGCGGACCGCCGTCACCAGCGAGACCGTCGCCGGGCAGCTTCGGGGCGTGCTCAGCCAGATGGTCACCGAGCCGCTCGCCGCCCTGGGCGACGATCGGGCGGCCGAGCGCGGCACGCTCATCGCGGCCCAGTTGCTCGGGATGGGCCTGTGCCGGTACATCCTGCGCTTCGAGCCGCTGGCCTCGATGCCGCCCGACGACCTCGTGGCCGCCGTCGCCCCGTCGGTTCAGCGCTATCTGAGTCATGGCGCGGGCCGGTGAACGCGCCTAGCCCGCCGGCAGTGCGCGCTGGAGGTGCCTGCGTGAGGTGATGCCGAGCTTCGCGAACACCTTGCTGAGATGCCACTCGACGGTGCGGGGGCTGAGGTAGAACTCCGCCCCGATCTCCGTGTTGGTCCGTCCCTCCCGGGCACGGACGGCGACCCGCCACTCCTGGGCGGTCAGGTCCGTGGCCGTCTCCGGCCTGCGCTTGCGCGCCGTCTCGCCGGTGGCCAGCAGTTCGCGCCGGGCGCGCTGGGCGAATCCCGCCACCCCCATCGCGGCCAGCGCCTCATGGGCGGTGCGAAGCTGGTCACGGGCGTCGACGCGCCGTCGCTCGCGGCGGAGCCATTCCCCGTAGAGCAGGCGCGCGCGGGCGAGATCGACCAGGGCCCGCGTTTTGCCGAGGTGCCGGATCGCCTCCTGGTACAGGTCCTCCGCGGCCTCGCCCTCGGTCAGCAGCGCCCGCGAGCGCGCCTCGACGCCGAGCGCCCAGGATGTGCCCGCGGCGCTGGCGGTGCCCGACAGGTGCCGCATGGCCCCGGTGGCGCGGCCGGGCTCCCCGGTCCGGGCGGCGGCCTCGATCAGCTCGGCGCCCGCGGGCGCGCCCGGGTCCGTACCCGCTTGCCCGGCGGCCGAAAGCGCCTCCGCGTACCGGCCCAGGCCGTTGGCATGGACCGCGGCCGCCCAGTGCGCGGTGGTCAGCAGGAGTCCCTCTCCGTGCAGGGCGGCCTCGCGGCCGGCATTGCCGACGAGCACGCGGAACTCATCCGGACCCTGGCCGCGCAGCGCTTCCAGTGCCAGGGCGCCGGATGACGCGGGGTTCGCGCCGGTGACCGCCCGCGCCTCCGCCAGCAGCGCCGCCGCGGTCGCGAGTTCCCCGGCGAGCAGGTGCGCTTCGGCGCGGGACGCGAGCGCCAGGGGGAGTTCGCCGAGCGCCCCGGCCTCGCGTGCCAGCCGGACATGCCGGCCGGACAGCGTGTCCCAGGCCTGGTCATCCCACAGGAGCCGGGCTGCGGCGGACGCCAGCCCGAGCCAGCGAAGTTCCGCCGCCGGGGACATGCCGCGGCCGAAGCCGTCCAGGGCGCGCCGCAGGACCGGCACTCCCGCCGGGTAACCGTCGGCGAAGCAGGCGGCCAGGCCGTCCAGCAGCAGGTCAGGTGCCCGTGACGGGCGCACCGGCGGTGTCGCGCGGGCCCGCCGGGCGACGTCGGTGACGTCTCCGCCGGGAGCGGCCAGCGTCCCGGCCGTCATCGCCGCGTCCATCGCGTCGAGATAAGCGGCGCGCGCCTGGCCGGCGTCGAACCGCTCGAGCCGGGCCGCGCCCCTGAGCAGCACCAGCGGTACGGCGCTGTCCCGCCCGCTCGCGCCAGCCAGCCGAGCGCACACGACGTCGGCGCACGCTCGCTGGTGCCCCCCGCATGTCCCGGCATCCGCGGCACTGAGCACTCTCAGCCCCGCTTCGCTCGCGCCCGCCTGCAGCAGGGCCTCGGCCGCGGCGATCGCGCGGTCGCCGCGCCGGCGTGTCCCCGGCGTCAGGGCCGCGGCCCGTTCCAGGAACGCCGCGGCGGCGGCGATTCCGCCGCGCGCACGCGCCCGGGCGGCGGTGCGCTCCAGGTCCGCGGCGATGTCCTCGCTGGGTCGCTGGGTGGCCCGGGCCCGGTGCCAGGCGCGGCGGTCGGGATCGGTTCGCGGATCGGTGCCCGCCGCCAGCGCCGCGTGCGCGGCCGCACGGTCCGGCGGGGGAGCGGACCAGTAAGCCGCCAGGCGCGTCGCCAGGCGCGGGAAGACAACCCGGCTGCCGAAGGAGATGCCGAAGGAGATGAGGTCGGCCGCCGCAGCCGCCTGGACCGGCTGGCCGGGGATGCCCAGTCCCTGTGCCGCCCGCCACAGCAGCGCCGGGTCGCCGGTGGGATCGGCCGCCGCGAGGAGCAGCAGCGTGCGCGCCTGACCGGGCAGATCGCGGAGTTTCCGCCGGGTCTCATCCTCCTCGCCGGCTCGCTCCTCGTCGGCCCTGTCCCGGAGCGCGTCGAGGAGTCCGAAACCGCCCGCCAGCCGCACCGGCGACAGGCCGTGCAGCAGGTCCGCCAGCGTGCCCGGGTTTCCCCGCGTCTCGGCCACGACCTGGTCCCGCACCCGCTCGTCGAGCGGGCACCGCATGAGGGATGCGAGCAGCGCGCGGGCGTCCGCGTCGCACAGCCCGCCCACCACGAGCTCGGGCAGCCCGGCCAGGTCCGGGTCGGGCCTTCGCGCGGTGAAGATCATGAGCACCGGTGCGGGCGGCAGCCGCCGGGCCGCGAAGGCGAGGGCCCGCGCCGACGCCCGGTCCAGGGAATGCGCGTCGTCGGTCACGAGCGCCAGCGGGCCCTCGTCGGCGGCCCGCGCCAGCAGCGAGAGCACCGCCAGGCCGACGAGAACACGCTCCGGCGCGGGCCCGCCGCGCAGGCCGAACACGGTTTCCAGGGCATCCCGTTGCGGGCCGGGCAGGTGTTCCAGGAGACCGAGCAGCGGGCCGCAGAGCTGGTGCAGCCCGGCGTACGGCAGCGCTGCCTCGGTCTCCCTCCCCGTCACCCGGAGCACCCGGAGGTCCGTTGCCAGCCCGGCCGCGTAGTCGAGCAGCGCCGACTTCCCGGCGCCGGGATCGCCCCGCAGGACCAGGGCCGCGCTCTCGCCGCCCCGCACTCGGTCGATCAGCGAAGCGAGGGCCGTGCACTCCTCGTGTCTTCCGAGCAGCTCCGTGAACAAGTCGGCAGGCACGCCATCCCCCCTGTTCGCCTGTTCTAGCCGGAAAGCGGGATAGCCGCCGCGCGCGCCGAGAAATAGACGACGATATCGTCGAGGTAATTTCCGCCGCCGTTGTAAAAGGCGTGAACGTGATCTCCGGGCTGGAATCCCAGGTCGGGGCTTCGAGGCGCTGGCAGGGCCACAGCCCACCTCCTCGGCTGGATTCCAGCAGCATAACACCCGTGAGTTAGCTCGCCGCCAGGGCGTCGTCGCAGCTTAACGTGGCTTGCCGAAGGTTTAGGCGTCCCTTTCTTCCAGGACGATTCCGTGGGTCTCCGGGCCGAAGTAGGTCGCCACGGCCATGATCGCGTACATGACCGCGATGAGTGCGAACATCACGACCGTGCCGCTCGCGTCGAAGATGGCGCCCGCGACGGTCGGCATGACCGAGGCGGAGACCAGGGCGACGGTGACCGCCGCGCCGGTGCCGAAGGCACGGACACGGGTGGGGTAGAGCTCGGGTGCCCACACCCACGTGGTGGTGTTGAGCAGGATGAACATCAGCTGCAGCACGGCGCCGAAGATCAGGATCAGCGCCGTCGAGTTCGATACGCCGAACGCGATCGCCACCAGGATCGCGACGAGCGAGCCGTAGCCGAGCACGGAACGGCGCTTGAAGCGGTAGCCGAAGGCGCTGGACAGGACGGCGCCGACCAGCCCGCCGACGTCGATGATCATGGTGTACAGCAGCGAGGATCCGAGGGTGAAGCCGCGCGAGACCAGCACGGTGGGCATGAACACGGTGATGGTTACCTGCGCGCCGAAGGTCATGGCGGACACGATCCAGATGATGACCGTCCGGCGGGCGAGCGCGGGGGAGAAGATCTCCGTGAGCCGGACGCGTTCCGCCGGCAGGCTCACTCCCTCGGGAACCGTCACGTAGGGAGTGACGGGCATTCCGGCGGGCGCGCGCAGCCGGTTGGTCGCCAGCCGGCTGAGCACGGCGTTGGTCTCGTGCGCCTTCCCCTGGGAGAGCAGGTAACGCGGGGATTCGGGCATGAACAGGCGGTAGGCGAAAACGAGCAGCGCGGGCAGGGCCAGCAGCCCGAGCAGCCACCGCCATGCCCCCTCCGGCCCGCCGAGGGCGGTATGCAGGGGGCCGATGATCAGGGCGGCCAGCGCCGACGCGACGAAGATGCCCAGTCCGCCCGCCGCGACGTTCACGGTCGCGACCGCCGCGCCCCGGCTCTTGGTGGGCATGATCTCGGCGACCAGGGTGAGGCCGGTGTTCAGCTCGCCGCCGAGGCCGACGCCCACGATGAGCCGGGCGGCCAGCAGGACGCCGAAGTCAGGGGAGAAGGCGCCCAGGAGCGCGCCGAGGGTGAAGATCAGCAGGTTGTACATGTAGGTGACGCGCCGGCCGAACCTGTCGCCGGTGACCCCGGCGATAAGCGAGCCGACGGCCATGCCCGCGAAGGTGAGCGTGGTCAGCAGTCCGGTCTGGGTGCCGCCCAGGTGCCACAGCTTGGCGATGCTCGGGGCCGCGAGACCGACGTTGTACTGCTCGATGGCGTCGAACAGGGCGCCGGCGGCGACGAGCACCAGGATCCAGACGTGGACCCGGCGGAACGGCACCCGGTCCAGCGCCGTGGTCAGTTCGCGCCGTGCCTGGCGGCGGAGTGTGTCAGTTGCGGTGCCGGACGGCCCGGCGCTGGGGGAGGTGATTCCGGACATGACATTTTCCGTTCGTTGCCGGTGCCGGGGGCCGGGCACCGGGGAGCGATTACGTGAGGAGCTGGCCGGCGAGCGGCTGCGAGTGCAGGCGGCGGCCGACCGGCCCCGGGTCGTGGAAGCCGGCTTCGTCAAGGACGACGCGGCCCCCGCTGATGACGTGCTGGGGCCAGCCGACGAGTTCGCGGCCCTCATAGGGCGTGTAGTCGGTTGCCATGTGCAGCCGGTCGATCGAGACCGTCCGCGGCTCGGCCGGGTCGAAGATGACGAGGTCGGCGTCGGCGCCGGCGGCGACGACGCCCTTGCCGGGCAGGCCGTTGAGCCGTGCCGGGTTGGCGGCGAACAGGGCGACGAACCGCTCCAGCGAGAGCCCGTCGGCGGCCACGAGCTGGGTGAAGGCCACCGGCATCCGGGTCTCCACGCCTGGCAGTCCGTTGGGCATCTCGGTGACGTCGTCGCGCCGGTCGAGCTTCTGCTCGGTGGTGTAGCAGCAGTTGTCCGAGCCGATCGTGTCGATATCCCCGGTCAGCGCCCGCCGGCGAAGCGCGGCCACGGTCGCCGCCGGCCTGATCGGGGGCGAGCAGACGAATCGCTCGGGGTGCTCGCCCAGGTAGACGCTCTCGTCGAGATAGAGGTAGTGGGGACACGTTTCGGTGTAGGCGCGGACACCCCGGTGCCGGGCCGCGCGGACAAGATCGACCGCCTCGGGGGTCGTCTGGTGGACGAAGTAGACGGGCGCGTCCAGGTACTCGGCGACCGACAGCACTTCGTTGACGGCGGCCGTCTCGGCCACCAGCGGCCTGGTGCCCGCGTGCCCGCCCGCGCCGATCGCGCCCCGCTCGGCGGCCGAGTGCTGCGCGTCGCGGATGATGTGGTCATGCTCGGCGTGGATGTAGGCGATCCCGTCGACCGACTTGAGCGCCCGCATGACCTCGAGGATCGTGGACGCGTTCGCCATCACCCGGCCGCTGTAGGTGGTGAACATCTTGATCGTGCGCACGCCCAGCCCGGCGAGCTGGTGGACCTGCTCGCTGCCGGAGTCATCCCAGCTGACGATGCACCCGTGCAGCGCGGTGTCGCACCGGGACTGCGTCGCCGCCTCCCGGCGCTGGGCGGCCTCCGTGAGGGGAGACGCCCCGGGCGAGCCTGGAATCGCGAAGTCGATCATGGTCGTGGTGCCGCCCCACAGGGCGGCGACGCTGGCCCGCTCGTAGTTGTCCAGCGCGGTGTAGGCGCCGAGCGTCTGCCCGATGTGGCAGTGCGGGTCAACGCCCCCGGGGATGACGTACCGGCCGGACGCGTCGATCGCCCGGGTGTGCGGGGGCAGCGGGACCGACGGGTCGAGCAGGCCGGTGATCCGGCCCCGGTCCACGAGCACCGTGGCCTTCCGGCGGGAGTCGGAGTTGACGACGGTGCCGCCGTGGATGACGAGGTCGATGGGCGCAGGCGAGGCGGGAGTGACATTCGGCTGAGGCATGGGGTCTTCCGGGTCGGGGGATGCGCCGGGGGCGCGGGGGAAGCGGTGCGTGCGAGCTAGCTGCCCGGGGGCCGGAAGATCGCCGATTCCAGCTGCTGCAGGTGCCCGCGCATCTCGCTGGCCGCCAGGTCGGGGTCGCGGGTGATGACGGCCTGCAGGATCGCCCGGTGCTCGTTCACCTGCCCCCGCCGCGCGGCGGCGCTCGACATCGCGTGCTGGTTGATCAGGGCCCACAGCGGATGACGCTCGGTGTCGACCAGCTGGTGCACGAGGCCGGACAGCATGGAGTTACCGCACCCGATGGCGAGATCGGAGTGAAACTGCAGCCCCAGCTGGGTGAACCGGGGCAGCTGGTCAAGGTCGTCGACCAGGCCCGCCATCTCCTCGATGTCCTGGCCGATCCGCTCGATGTCGTCGGCGCTCATCCGGGCCGCGGCGAACGAGCACACGCCTGGTTCCAGGACCCGCCGGCCCTCGATGAGCTCGCGCGGCTGAACATCGAGCGCGGGGCCTTCGGCGCTGCCGATCCGCGCCGGCGGGCCGAGCACGTACACGCCGTCGCCGTGCCTGATGTCGACGACGCCGATCAGCTCAAGGACCAGCAACGCCTCGCGGGCGACGGGCCGGGACACGCCGAACCGCACCGCCAGGTCGCGATCCGGCGGCAGCCGCTCGCCCACGGCGAACTCGCTCCGGGCCAGCGCGGACAGCACGCCCTGCGCCACCTCGAGGTACCGGCGTTCCGCCCGGCGGGAAGATTGGTCAGATCTGTCCATAGCGAAGGTTATACCTGTGCCGGACTTGTGGCGTCAATGCCGATCTGCCCAGGTCACGGGGCGATGGTTGGCGCCCACCTCGCGCACGTCGCGGACCGCTCGCGCGGGAACCCGCGGTTACCCAGGGGCCGAATCGCCTCGCGGAGATGGTCCAATAGGTTAATGTCGGCCAGCGGCCTCGCGTTCACCTTGCTGATCGGCGCGGCCACGGTGGTCGCGGCGGTTCTCGCCGCGCGGCTGGCGCACAGCGCGGGGCTGCCCGCGCTGCTGGTCTTCCTCGGCCTGGGCCTGGCGCTCGGGGAGTCCGGTGCGGGCATCCGTTTCGACAACGCGGGACTGGCCGAGGTCCTCGGGCTGTCGGCGCTCGTCGTGATCCTGGCCGAAGGCGGGCTGACCACGAACTGGGCGCACGCACGGCCCGCCATGCCCGCCGCGCTGCTGCTGGCCACGGTCGGCGTCGGGATTTCCATGCTGGTCGTCGGGGCCGGTGCCCGGTACCTGCTTGGATTCAGCTGGCGGAACGCGCTGCTGCTCGGCGCCGTGCTCGCCCCGACGGACGCGGCCGCGGTGTTCTCGGTGCTGCGGCGGCTGCCGCTGCCGCCGGCTCTGTCCGGGATGCTAGAGGGGGAGTCGGGGCTGAACGACCCCCCGTCGGTACTCGCCGTCACGCTGCTGTCACCCGCCGCCCCCGGGCGTCCCGCTGGTTCCGCGTCCGTTGTTGGTACGTCACCGTGGCTGATCGCGGGGGAAATCGGCTGGGAACTGGCGGGCGGCCTCCTCATCGGCCTGGTGGTCGGGTTCCTCGGCGTGCTGTTCCTGCGCCGGGTGGCGCTGCCCGCCTCCGGTCTGTACCCGGTGGCGGTGCTGGCGTTCGTGGTGTTCGGGTACGGCGCGGCGACGCTCGCCGCGGCCAGCGGGTTCCTGGCCGTCTACGTGTCCGCGGTGCTGCTGGGCAACGCGCGGCTGCCGCACGGGCCGGCCACGCGCGGATTCGCCGAAGGCGTCGGGTGGCTCGCCCAGATCGGGCTGTTCGTCCTGCTCGGCCTGCTCGCCTCCCCGTCACGGCTGCCCGGTCAACTGCTGTCCGCACTGGTCGTCGGCGTGATCGTGGTGTTCCTCGCCCGCCCGGTCGCGGTCGTGCTGGCGACCGCCCCGCTGGCGCTGCCCTGGCGGGCCTCGGCGCGCGCGGCGACACATTCCGGGGCGCGCGCGGTGGCACGGGTGCCGTCCGCGATCCGGCGGCTCGTGCCCTCGCGGAGCCGGGAGCGGACCCGGTCGCGCGATGCGCCCGCGCCCGGACACGGGCTGGGGCGAGTGCCGTGGCGACAGCAGGTGTTCCTGTCCTGGGCCGGACTGCGCGGCGCGGTGCCGATCGTGCTGGCCACGATCCCGCTGAGCCGTCACGCCGCCGGCTCTGAGCGGCTGTTCGACATCGTCTTCGTCGTGGTCATCGCGTTCACGCTGCTGCAGGGCCCGACGTTGCCGTGGCTGGCCAGGCGGCTGCGGGTGACCGCCCCGGCCGAGCCGCTGGAGGTCATCGTCGAGGCCGCGCCGCTGGAGGAACTCCACGCTGAGCTGCTGCAGGTGTCCATTCCGCCGGAGTCCCGGCTGCACGGCGTGGAGATCTACGAGCTGCGCCTGCCGTCGACGGTGAACCTGGCGCTGATCGTCCGCGCGGGCGCCGGGTTCGTGCCCGAGCCGACGACCGTGCTGCTGACCGGTGACCGGTTGCTCATCGTCGCGCCCGCCGCCGCGCGCGAGCGGACCGAACGCCGCCTGCGTGCCGTCAGCCGGGCCGGCAAGCTCGCCGGATGGTTCGGCGAGCACGGGGACTGACCCGCGTTCGCCTGACTATATTAACGATCAATAGAGTTGCTTTAGGCGGAATATAGCGGCCCGCCCGCGTGCTTGCGCCTTTATGAGCGTTCTGGATTTCCAGGTAAGCAACGACTTCACCGCCGACTGGAATGAGTGGCACAAGAAGCACGAGGAGCGGCTCGCCGCGCCGGACGGTTTCCTGGCCATCACCAGCATCAACTGGCTCTCCGCGACCCCGGCCCGCTTCCCGGACGCACCGGGCGAGTGGTCCGCCGACGACTCCGGAGTCACCGTCACCCTGGCGCCCGGCGAGGAACTCACGCTGGACGGGACCCCCATCACCGGCACGCATCACTTCGGCCCGATCCCCGAGCGCGGCGGGCTCTTCCCGCGGGACGGCGCCGCCGTCTACGAGGTGGCCAAGCGGGGCGGGAACGACATCCTGCGCCCGCGCCACGCGAACGCGCCGCTGCGCACGGCCTTCCGGGGCACGCCCGCGTACGCGCCCGATCCGTACTGGGCCGTCACCGGCCGCTATCGCCTCTTCGACGAGCCCCGCGACGTGACGGTCGGCTCGGTCGTGGAAGGGCTGCAGCACGTGTACGCCGCGCCTGGCGTGGTCGAGTTCGAATTCGGCGGCCAGTCGCTGGCGCTGACCGCCTTCAACGGCGCCGACCCGGGCAGCCTGCACATCCTGTTCACCGACGCGACCAGCGGCCTCACGACGTACGCGGCCAACCGCTCGCTGCGGGTCGGCGCGCCGGACGCGGACGGCAGGGTCGTCCTGGACTTCAACCGGGCGACCAACCTGCCGTGCGCGTACACGACGTTCGCGACCTGCCCGCTGCCGCCGGCCGGGAACCATCTCCCGGTGGCCGTCGAGGCCGGCGAGCAGATTCCCGACGAGGCGAAGGCCGGCGGGGCGTAACGCGGCCCGGGAGCCGGGCCGCGGATCCTCACTCGTCAAGCCATGGTGAGTTCGGGTTCCTGACCCGGGGACGCTTCGTGGCCGCCGCCCTCGGGCTCGGTGTGCAAGGTTGAGTTCCGCGCGCGGCCAGCCGCCGAGGGCCGGGGACGTGCCATGACCGAGGGGGTGGCTCAGCCATGGCACGCCGATCGCGCAGAATACCCGAACTGTGGAAAATAAACACAAATCGGGAGAACGTTCACAACAACTTAAGGTCGCGAGCCAGGCGGCGGCCGTCGCCCTGGACTGCCCGATTCAGCTCGGCTGGTGCGTAAGCAGGGGATTGACCAGGTGAACCGGGTGCCATCGCCGAACGGCTCGGCCTGGAACCTGATGTTCGTCTGGGAAACGCTGTCCTTCAGCAGCGTGTGCCAGTCTGGCGCGTCGGTGGGGTCGGGGAACACCCCGTCAGTCTCGACCTGGGCCGTGCAAGCCGTGTCGCCGGTGGCGATGACGACGCGCACCGGTTTCGAGTGCTCGCGTATCACGCTCAGCGCCTCCCGCAGCGTCTGCACAAGCTGCGCGGCACGCGCGGGGTCGAGCGCGTCGTCTGCCGGGCCGGTGAAGCTGACCTCGGGGACGGGGGAGATCCCCGAGCACAGGGCGACGACCTCGGCCCGGAGGCCACGGCTGCGCAGTCGCTGCTCGAGGCCGAACACCGCCTCCCGCGTGAGCCGCAGAACCTCGTCGAGGCTATCCGCGGACGACAGGATGCGCCTGCGGACTTCAGGTTCGGTGGAGAGCGTGGCGGTGCTCTGCAAGCTGAGACCGGCCGCGAACACCTGCCGGATCACCTTGTCCTGCAGGTCGGCGGCGATGCGATCGCGGTCGCGCGCCACGGTCAGTTGGGTGACCTGCGTCTGCAGCCTGGCCGCTTCCCGCCGGGACCGGTAGTCGCGCTCGCGCAGCTCGTGCGTCGCGAACGCGGCCACCATGCCAAGCCCCGCCCACAGGATGACGCGGCGGGTGATCACCGGGGCCGGGTCGGTCACCGGAGTCAGGGACCCAACCAGTTCGACGGAAACGACCGCCGCGAGCACGCAGGCGGACTCCCAGCGTCGCTGGAACAGGGCGGTCCACACCAGGGGAATCAGGGCGACGATGCCAACACCGGAGGTCTCCCCGGCCGCCAGGGTCAATGCCAGCACCGAGCCGGTGTAGGCGAGCGGCACCAGCACAGGCAGCCAGCCCGGCAGCCGCTCCCAGGGCAGCGCGAAGCTCGCCGCCACCGCGAGCAGGAGCCCGATGCTCACTCCTATCGCCCACGGCGAGGCCGTCTTCGACGAGAACGCGAGGCTGATCTCGGCCAGCGCCGCGATGCAGGCGAACGGCGCGACTCGCATGAGCGTGCCTGGTCCCCGGAAGGGGTAGCCCGGTGGTCGGTCAGGATCATCCGCTGAGGTGAGCAGAGCGGACTTGATCGACATCGGGGCACCCTTTTCTCGGTAATCCTGAATGACTTACCCTAAGTCGATCTTTCGTCGCTGCATACCCCCTGAGCTGGGGCTGAGCGGGTGACACACGGTCGCCGGGCATCGCCGTGCCGTCGGCCGGCGGACCGTGAGGCGCTGACTGCGTGCCGTGCCGACTCACTGGCCGACGAGCTGTTTTTCCGGTGCTTGTCTCAGCTGGCGCGCCAGATCTCACGGAGCGCCCGCACGATGTTGCCGCCGAGGACGGCGCGGATGTCGTCATCGGCGTAACCGTGCTTGACGAGCCATCCGGCGATGTTATGGAAGTTCTCGGTCGGGCTCTCCAGGCCGGCGACGTAGGGGACGTGCTCGAACTCGGGCCCGGCGGCGGCGCGCTCGGCGTGTCCGAGGAGCTTGGCGAAGACACGGTGTAGCCCGACGTGATCGCCGTACAGGGTGTCGGGTCCGAAGGCGACGTGATCGATGCCGACAACGTCGGCGCAGTAGGTGAAGTGGTCCATCACCGACTCGATGCTGTGCGCCATGTGCTGCCTCGAGATCGTGGTGTGCGGCGCCGCCGACATGCCGAACACGCCACCGGTCGCGGCGACCGCGCGAAGCAAGTCGTCGGACTTCATCCGGGAAGTGTTCCAGACGGCCCGGGCGCCGGCGTGCGTGACGAACACCGGTTTCGCGCTGACCGCGCACACATCGAGCCCCGTCCTGTCCGAGGAGTGCGAGACGTCAATCGCCATGCCCAGCTGGTTCATCCGCACGACCGCGCGCCGGCCGAACGCGGTCAGGCCGCCATCGTTCGTCTCACGCAGTCCGGAACCGAGCGCGTTGGAGTCCGAATAGGCGATCCCCATCTGCCGCACGCCCAGTCCGTAGAGGATGTCGAGCCTGTCGAGTTCATTCTCGATGGGCGTGGCGGCCTCAAGTCCGAGCACCAGCGCCAGGCGGCCGGTCTGCTGGGCGTCGAAGATGTCGTCCAGCGTGCGGGCGACGGTGACGAAATCCTGGTGGGCGATGTCGGCCTGGCGCATCCCGAGATCCGCGATGACGTCCTGCCACTTCCACGGCGCGTTACCGGTGACGCAGGCCGTGCCGTCCATCAGGTTGTCGAAGACCGCCGTCATGCCGGACCGGGCGAGTCCCGCGAAGGCGGTGTGCTGGCGGGCCGTCCGGTTGTAGGCGGGGATCTCCTCGACGCGTTTCGGGAACAGCACCGGGTGGTCGTGCAGGCTGATGACGACGTTCCCGTCAAGCAGCCGCGCCGCGCGCTCGGCCTGCTCGGGCGTCAGCCCCAGGTCGTACGGCGGGACGCGATCGACCTCGGCATCGAGTTCGAAGGTGTCGAAGTCCTCGCCTGGCCGGAGGTAGGAATATGAGCGGTATCCGTCGTAGCGGGTCACGATGCGAGATGACCGAGTATCCGCAGGAGCGCGTCGCGGCCGTGCTCCAGGATGTCCACGGCGGCCTGGCTGGCCGCCGCCGCGTCCCGCCCGCGGATCGCCGCCTGCAGCTTCTCGTTGCGGGCGAGCGACTCAGCCGGGTAGTTGCCCGACCCGCGCACTAGCAAGTCCCAGTACCGCAAGGCGCTGCGCCAGGAACTCTGCGCGTAGTCGCTCAGTATGCGGTTCGGGCAGGCGGCCAGCACGGTCCAGTTGTAGTCCTTGAGCGCGTCCACGTACTCCATCGAGTCGCGGGCGGCGACGGCCGCGGCCATACGCCGGAACTTGTTCTCCAGGTCCGCCGCCGTGGCGCCGGTGAGAGCCTCGGCGGTCAGGGCGGTACACGGCGGCTCAAGCAGGAGCCGGCAGGTGTAGAGGTCGGCCACATCACGTCCGTTGAGACTGTTCACCCGCGCGCCCCGGCGTGGTTCCATGCTGATCAGCCCGTCCCGGGACAGGGCCTGAAGCGCTTCTCGTACCGGCGAGCGGCTGATCCCCATTCGCTCGGCCAGCCCGGTCTCGGTCAGCTTCTCTCCAGGCTTGATGTCACCGGAGATGATGTGTGCGGCTATCCAGTCGGCCGCGCTGCGTGCGAGCGAATCGTGCTGCAGCGCGTCGCGGACTCCAGTGCCCGGCGCTCCGGACATGGACATTGCGTTCTCCCTCCTGCTCGGTTCTGCGGGCGCCGCCGTGCCTACCGCGGTGTCCTGGCGCGGGCGAGCGTGGTCACCCTGGCCATCTCGTTGCCGACGATCATCAGGCCCTCGTCCACGCCCATCCCTGGTTTGGCCAGCACCTGGTCGGCGCCGCAGGCCATCGCCAGCTGCGTGCATACCCGCGCCGACAGGTCCGTCTCGTTGCAGGTACCGCCGCAGTAGGCGGCCAGGCCCTTCCGGCGTACGTAAAGTAGCGCGTCGACAGTGTTGCTGACGCCGCCGAGGTCGGGTGTCTTGACATGGATGACGTCCGCCGCCTGGGCGTCGGTGAACAGGCGGATGTCCGCCATCGTGTTGCACCATTCGTCGATGACGATCTCGACCTGGGAACCCCGCTCCCGTAGCCCGGCGCGCAGCTTGCCCATCGCTTCCAGCTGCGCATCGCGGCTGCCCGCGTCCATCGGCTGCTCCACGCGCAGCCGGAACGGCGCCGCCAGGTCCCCGAGCCGGCTCAGGTAGTCGGCCATTCTCGTGGTGTCCAGGCCGAACGCGAGCCCGATCGTCCCGTAGGTGTCGAAGTGCAGCACCGGTGCGTAGTCCTCGCGTGTCCTTAGGCTCAGCACGCGGTCCCGAACCCAGCGCAGGTACGTCTCGAACAGCTCGCCCTCGGTGCCCAGCCGTTCCGCCACGTTGTTGATCAGCCCGTGGGGCAGTGCGTCGGCCCCCTTGAGGATCATCTTGTCGACGTTGTCGTACCTGTCCTCCCCGCACTGGACGAACATGGGCACGGGGCCCAGGGTCACCCCGGTCTGGTACTCATCACGTACCAGTTCGGCCATGGTGACCTGGCGCTCGTGGGCGACGGCATCGAGCAGCGCCTGGCTGATCCCGTAGCGGACGGCGGTGTGCACCGGCAGCGCGTCCAGCTCTGGTGCCATGCCACGGAACGCGGTCAGCTCCCGCCCCGTGAGTGCGGGCACCACCTCGCGCTCGATCATCCGCTGGCCGTCCCCGGTGCGGAACAGGCTGTCCCGCCCGCCCACGCCGGAGTACTGCACGGCCGCGCAGTCTCCCTGCGCGACGTATCCGTCGTCGAGCACGAGCATCACCGAGACCGCCTCGCCGGCCTGGCGTATCGCGGTGAAGCCCGGAGTGACAGGCGCGCCGGTGTAGGTGAAGCCGTCCGTCTCGGCCCCGATCCGGATGGCTGCCTGGTCGTCGGCGAAGAAGCCGGTGCGCACGGGCACGGACAGGACCTGAGTAATCCTCATTGGGCGGTTCCCGCCGCCCACGCGGACGCTGACATGGCCCCGGGCCGCTGCTCGCTCAGCAGCCGCCACAGCAGTGACCACGCCCGCATCCCCTCACCCAGGCGGTGGATCCGCATGTACTCGTTCGGGGCGTGCAGCATCTCGTCGGCGATGGAGAACGAGAAGAACAATGTCTTGGCGTCGAGGACCTCCTCGAACAGCACGGTCCCGGGCAAGGTGCCGCCGATCCGCGCGTTGATGACGTCCTGGCCGGGGTAGACGGCCGCGAGGGCGTGGCGCGCCGCGGTCACGGCCGGGTGGCGGGGGTCGATTGTGTAGGCGGCGGCACCGCCCTTCTCGGCGGTGACCCGGACCGTGACGCCAGGCGTGGCGGTGTTGCTGACGTGCGCGCGGATAGCGTCGATCACGGCGGCGGGCCGCTGGCCGGGGACGAGCCGGCAGGTGACGTGCGCCGACGCGGCGTGCGGGATGACGGTGTACGGGCCGCCGCCGGTGATCCCGTTGATCTCCAGGGTGGGCCGCATCCAGAGCCGTTCCAGCGTGCTGTAGCCGGGCTCGCCGTACAGGCCGGGAACGCCGAGCTCGTCCGCGTAGGCGGCGTCGTCGAAGGGGACCGCGGCGATGTCGGCGCGCTCCTGCGCGGTGAGGTCGGGCACGCCGTCGTAGAAGCCGGGCACGGCGACCCGCCCGTCGTCGTCGTGCAGCCCGGCCAGCAGCTGGGCGAGCGAGTGGACCGGGTTCTGCACGGTGCCGCCGTAGCGGCCCGAGTGCAGGTCCCGGCCGGCGCCAGCCACCGTGATGTCGAGGGCGGCCAGGCCCTTGGACGCGATCGAAACAGACGGCTCGGTCGGCCTCCACTGGGCGCCGTCGGCGGAGATGACCAGGTCGGCGGCGAACTGCTCGGCGTTAGCGCGCAGGAACGCCGGCAGGTTGGGGCTGCCGATCTCCTCCTCGCCCTCGAAGAGGAACTTCACGTTCAGCGGCAGGCCGCCGGACTGGTCAAGGAATGCCTGCGCGGTTTTCAGGACGACCAGGATCGGCCCCTTGTCGTCGGTCGCGCCGCGTCCGTAGGCCTTGCCGTCAGCGACGGTGAGCTCGAACGGGGGAGTGCGCCATTCGTCCAGGGAGCCGGTGGGCTGAACGTCGTAGTGTCCGTAGACCAGGACGGTCGGCGCGCCGGCCGCGCCCAGCCACTCGCCGGCCACCACGGGGTTGCCGTCGGTCTCGTGGAGACGGGCGTTCGCGAAGGCGAGTTGCCCGGCGAGCCACTGCGCGGCGGCGCGCATGTCGGGCGGGTTGGAGTCGCGGCTCACACTGGGGATCGCGACGAACTCCGCCAGCTCGGGCAGGTAGTCCGCGGAATCCTTAAAAGATGGCATGTCCGCCGTCAATGGAAATCACCTGCCCGGTAATCCAGGAAGCGTCGTCGGAAACGAAGAACTTCACGCCGTTGGCGATGTCCTGCGCCTTGCCCAGGCGGCGCAGCGCGATGCCCTCGACCAGCTTGCGCTGGCCTTCCTCGCCGTAGCTCTCCCACTGCTTTTGGGTCGTGGGGTTGGACAGCACGAAGCCGGGGGCGATGCAATTCACCGTGATGCCGAACGGGCCGAGCTCGTGGGCCATCTGCCGGGTGAACCCGATCTGGCCCGCCTTCGAGCTCGCGTACGCCTGAATGCCCGTCAGGCTGACGCTCCGCCCGGCGCCGGAGGAGATGTTGACGATCCGCCCGGCCCCGGCCGCCTTCATGCCGGGTACCACCGCGCGGGTAACCAGGAACGTGCTGGTCAGGTTCGCGTCGACGACAGCGCGCCAGTCCTCGTCACCGATCTCCTCGATCGGATGATGGACTTGGCCGACCACCCCGCCGGCGTTGTTCACCAGGATGTCGACCGGTCCGACCTTCTTGACGAGGCTGGTGACCGCGGCGGAGTCGGTGACATCCACGGTGTCCTTGTCGATGCCATGCACGGTCGCGCCCATTCGCTCCAGGGTCGCCGCGATCGCCGCGCCGATGCCGTGCGCGGTCCCGGTGACCAGCGCGGTCTTGCCCGCCAGTTCGCTCACTTGACGCTCCAGCCATTCTCGATGACCTCGCGGACCTCTGCCACGCCGGTCCGCCAGATTTCCAGCATCTCCTCATCGGGCCGCACATGGGGACCGCCGAAGCTCCCGTCGACGGTTAGCTCCCGGATCTCCTGCGGAGTGGACTGCACGATGACCTCATTGGGGATCACCGGCTTGCTGCCTTCGGGCGGCACCACGCCCGGGATCCGGGTCCACGGGAAGTTCTCCACCCAGGACCCGTGCGAGATGCTCGGCCCGAACCGCAGCGACGCCTCCGCCGTGCGGGGTGCGTTGTACCAGCTGTGGAACACCACCTGGACCCGCTCCGGACGGTCTTCCGCGATCCACTCGCGGACCACGCCGACGGCGGGGGAGTTGCCGCCGTGGCCGTTAACTATCGCGATCCGCCGGAAACCCTGCCGGGTCAGGGAATCCAGCAGATCACGGATGAGTGCCAGGTAGGTGCTGGCCCGCACGGTCATGCTTCCCGGGAACGCCGCGAAGTACGGTGCCAGCCCGAAGGGGAGCACCGGCATCACGGGCACGCCCAGCGGCTCCGCGGCCTCCGCGGACACCCGCTCGGCGAGGATCGCGTCGGTACCTACCGACAGGTACCCGTGCTGTTCGGTGGATCCGATCGGCAGGACGACCCGGTCGTCATGCTTGAGGTACTCCTCCAGCATCATCCAGTTGCAGTCATGGACGAGCATTCAGTTCCTTTCTGTTATTCGCCTTGCTGGCGCTGATCGCTCGGCGCGGGAGCGTCGTCCAGCGTCCAGCGGCCGGTGCGCTTGCTCCGCAGGTAGATCACGAAGTACAGCACCGAGCCGAGCACGATCCAGCCGGTGATCTCTAGGTTCGCACCGGTTTGCTGAGTCATCACGTAGACAGTGGCGGCCAGGGCCAGCAGCGGGGCAAGCGGCCAGGCGGGCATCCGGTACTCCCGCTGACCGGGAATCTTGCGCCAGCGGCTGGCAATGGCGGACAGTGTGACCACGACGTACACGATCGTCACCAGAACGCCGGTGAACGTGACGACCTCGGCCAGGTTCGAGGCCGCGGTGAGGACGATGATGGGGACGCCAAGGACGAGCGTGGCCACCACCGGCGCCCGCGTCTTCGGAGATACGGTGCCCAGCCACCGGCTGATCGGCTGCGGCCAGGCGTGGTCCCGGCCAGAGGAGTACAAGATCCGGGCGAAGGCCATGATGCCCGCGATCACGGCGTTGAAGACCGACAAGACGACCATCACGCCTATCACTGTGTTCAGCGTCTTGTCCGACAGCGCCGTCACGAAGTAGGTCATGGGCGAGCTGGAGTTGCTGAGCGCGGCGATCGACGGGGCGCCGAGCAGGATGGCGACGACGGGGATGATCGTCACCAGGACCACGGCGAACAGGGACAGCAGCACAACCCGCCCGACCTGGCGTCGGCCGCCCTGCAGTTCCTCCGAGAAGTAGACAGCGCTTCCGTAGCCGTTGTAGGTGTACAGGGAGAATGAGATGCCCGCGACGATGGTGCCGATGCCGACCGGGGTGGTGTGACCCGACGCCGAGAACAGGTGCGGAGAAAACAGCGCCGACGTCCCGTTATGGGCATGAGCGAAGCCGAGGACGCTGATGATCGCCAGGCACGCCAGCTCGATGAACATGAACAGGACGGTTACCTTGGCACCGCGGTTGACGCGGAAGATCGCGATGATCGTGGCCAGGGCCGCCAGGATGGCGCCGAACGTGTTCGGGTTCAGGCTGGGCCAGATGCCGCTGAGGTAGCTGGCGGCGCCCAGCGAGATCGCGCTGAGCCCGAACACGATCTGGATCATCCACATGACGAGCGTGACGAACCCGACCGGCCTGCCCAGCACCCGCCCGGCTATCGAGTACTCGCCGCCCGCGTAGGGGAAGGCCACCCCGAGCTCCGCGTAGCAGTACCCGACGCACACCGCGATGGCGGCGCCGAGCAGGAAGGTGTAGAAAGTGCCGGTGCCGGTCGCGACCAGCGCGACCGGAATGATGATGAAGACCCCCGCGGTGGGCGCGACGGCCGCTACTGTCAGCGCTACCGTCTCCAGGAGCTTCAGGCTGCGGTCCAGCGGCAGGTGGCTCGCCCCCTTCCCTGGCCGCCCCGCCGACGGTGCGGGTGCCGCGTCAGGCGCCGGCTGCTGCAGGTCGTCTCGGCTCGTCATGCGCGCGCCCCATCCGCTCTGCCGCGGCGGAGGGCTTCCAGCTCGTCGACGTTGGCGACCGTCCGCTCACGGGTGCCGTCCTCGAGCTCGTGGATCATGTCGACGAGCCTGCCGGTCAGCGGCATGGGCAGCCCGTGGCCGCGGCCGATCCTGAGCACCGCGCCGATCTGCTCGTCCACCTCGGTCCGGCGCTTGCGGACGGCGAGGTCGCGCCAGATGCCGCTGCGGGTCTTCGTGTCGGTGCGGCGGCGGGCCACGAGCTCGTCGATGGAGGCGCTGATGCGGCCGGCGTCCTGGGTGTCACGGGGGTAGTAGACCGAGGGCTCGACGTTGTCGAACGGCTCGGGACGCACGCCCTCGTAGTCGGCGGCTTCCCATACTTCGGCGCCGAGTTCCACCATCAGCGAGCGGTAGCGGTCGATGATGTCGGCCATGGTTTCGTCGGTCAGCGCGGTGCCGAACAGCATGTTGGCGTAGCCGAGCTTGCCCCACAGGTAGCCCCAGATGTTGCCGGTCACCTCGACCTGGCCCCAGCCGGACAGCAGGTCGGCCGCCATGTCCAGGCGCGGCGACGGCTCGCCGTCCAGGCCGCCGATCCGGACGGTGCCTGCGCCGCCGTAGGTGATCAGCCCCGGTTCCAGGTAGTCGGCGGAGAAGTTCACCAGTGCGCCGATCGTGCGCTCCGCCCCGATCGCCGAGGCGATGGTGCGCGGGCACAGGCCGTTCTGCAGGGACACCACGGTGGAATCCGGTGTCAGCAGGGGGGCGATCGACTGGACGGCGTCCGCGGTGTGCTGGGCCTTGACCGCGAGCAGCACGGTCTCCAGCGGTCCCGACAGTTTCTCCGGGGTGACGGCGCCGACGCCGACGGTGAATGTCTCGTCGAGCCCCTCGATGGTCAGCCCTTTCTCGGCCATCGCGGTGACGTGGGCGGCGTCTTTGTCGACCATCTCCACCGCGGTGCCCGCGCGTGCCAGGCACGCGCCGACCGTGCCGCCGATAGCGCCGGCGCCGACAATGGTGACCCTCACATTGCCTCCTTAACCGTGTAGACGTGCGCGAGGAAGTCCCGCATGGTCTGCTGGAACAGCTCGAATTCCTCGGTCTGCGGCGAGTGCCCTGACTTCTCGAAGATGACGAGTTTCGAGTTGGGGATCAGCGCCGCGATGGTCTGCGCGCAGGAGACCGGCGTCACCCAGTCCCGGCGGCCGACGGTGACCAGCGTTGGGCACGTGAGACCCGGCAGCCCGGGCTTGACGTCGTAGCCTGGCCAGTTGTGCTGGAAGCACCAGTTGTGCGCCTCGTGCCGGTAGATTCCGGCCTCGACCCTGGCGCTCGACCGCTCGGGGTCGTATTCGTAGTCATAGAGCGGGATGATCTCGGCCCAGCGTGCCTTCAGGTCGTCGTCATCGCGGATCTGTCCGCTCCAGTACCTGTTGAAGTTGTCCCAGTTGATCGTGACCCGGGTCTGGTCGCGGGCGTTGGCGAACGCGAGTTCGAGGTTGGATCCGTCCGGCGCGGTGTCCCGCAGGATCATCGCTCGCACCCGGTCGGGATAGGCGATCGCGTATTCCATGGCGATGAAGCCGCCGTAAGAGCCGCCGGCCACCACGACCTGCTCGGCGCCGATCCACTCGCGCAGGCCGTCGATGTCCGCGGCCCACTGCGCGTGCGAGTACGGCGGAACCCCGGCACTGCGCCCGCAGCCGCGGGCGTCGAAGACCACCACGCGGAACAAGTCGGAGAGAGGGCCGAAGGTGGCCTTCGGCTCGTCGAGCGAGCCGATCCCGCCGCCGCCGTGATGCGCGATCAGCACCGGCTTGCCTTGTTCGCCGAGCACCTCGACGTTCAGCTCGGCGCCGTTGATCTCAACGATCATCTGCTTCCCTCTCGTGCGGCCGGATGGAAAACTACTATCAGTAATAGATCGCTACAAATAGTATTTTTGTATACAGTGCACTCCACGCAGTATGTTGCGGGAGGGTTTACCTGTCAACAGTCGTTGATGAGGCGTTGAGGAAGGGATCCGGCATGAAGCCGCTCGAAGACATCCGCATCATCGCGCTTGAGCAGTACGGTGCCGGGCCGTTCGGCAGCGTGCACCTGGCAGACCTAGGCGCGGAGGTCATCAAGATCGAGGACCCGGCGAGCGGCGGGGATATCGGCCGCTACGTCCCGCCCCACCAGGAGGACGAGGACAGCCTGTTTTTCGAGGTCTTCAACCGGAACAAGCGCAGCCTGAGTCTCGACCTCACCACCGCCGCGGGCCGCGCCGTGTTCGAGGACCTGGTTCGGGTCAGCGATGTCGTCTACTCGAACCTGCGCGGTGACGTGCCCGCGAAGATCGGCATCACGTACCGCGACCTGAAGCATCTCAACGAGCGCATCGTCTGCTGCGCGCTCACCGGCTTCGGCATGACCGGTCCCCGTGCGAGCGAGCCGGGCTACGACTACGTCCTGCAGGGGATCGCCGGGTGGATGGACATCACCGGCGAGCCGTCGGGACCGCCGACGAAGTCCGGCCTGTCGCTCGTCGACTATTCGGGCGGCCTGGTCGCCGGGCTCTCGATGCTGGCTGGCGTGCACGCGGCGCGGCGGGACGGTGCGGGGATGGACTGCGACGTGAGCCTGTTCGACACGGCACTCGGGATGCTCACCTACCCGGCGATCTGGGCGCTCAACGGCGATTTCCGGCCCGCGCGGACGCACCACTCGGCGCACCCCTCGCTCGTCCCGTTCCAGGCGTTCCAGGCAGCGGACGGCTGGCTCGTCGTCGCGTGCCCGAAGGAGAAGTTCTGGGCGCGCCTGGCCGCGGCGGTCGGACGCCCCGAACTCGCCACTGACACTAGGTTCGCGAGCTTCGCGGCACGCCGCGCTAACGCGGACGAACTGCTGGCGATCCTCGACGCCGTCTTCCGCTCGCGAACCGCGCCGGAATGGCTCGATGTCCTCCGGGCCGCGGGCGTCCCTTGCGGGCCGGTCAACTCAGTTCATGACGCGCTGTCGGACCCCCAGACAGCCGCCCGCGGAATGGTCGTCGAGACGGAGCACCCGCGGTTCGGCACGGTACGTCAGGTGCGCAGCCCGGTCCGCGTCGGGGACCGCGGCACGTCATACCGGCGGGCGCCCGCCCGGCACGAGGACGCCGGTCATGTGCTGCGCGATCTGCTCGCCTACGATGACGACCGGATCGGCGACCTCGGACTTGGCGGCGCGTTCGGCCAAGTGACTGAGTGACCAAGTGACTGAGTGACCAACTGACTGAGTGAGACAGTGACCGGAGGGGCAATGAGCGTGAAACCCGGCTGGCGAGGGCGTTTCTTCGAGGACTTCGAGGTCGGCGACGTGTACGAGCACCCCCTCGGGCGGACCGTCTCGCAGACCGACAACGCGTGGTTCACGCTGCTGACGCAGAACACCGCTCCGGTGCACTTTGACCAGCACTACGCGGCGCAGACCGAATTCGGCCGTCCGCTGGTGAACTCCGCCTTCACGATCGCCCTGGTGACCGGGCAAAGTGTCAGCGACATCTCGCAGAACGTCATGGCGAACCTCGGATGGGACGAAGTCCGCCTTCCGCACCCCCTGTTCGAGGGCGACACCGTTTACTCCACGTCCGAGGTGATCGCGGCCCGCGAGTCACAGAGCAGGCCGAACGTCGGCATCGTGACCGTGCGCACGACGGGCTTCAACCAGGACGGGACCCCGGTGATCACGTTCCGGCGCACGGTGATGGTCTACCGCCGCGGCCACGGTCCGTCGATTCCCCGGGTGGCGTCATGACCAATGCGCGGCGGCGGCCGCTCTTGACGATCGAGGACATACGCGCGGCGGCCGAGCGGATCGTCGGCCGCGTCGTGCGAACTCCGCTCATCCCGTTCGCGGCGGCGGAAGCTGGTCGGCCGCTGTGGCTCAAGCCCGAGTCACTCCAGCCAACCGGGGCGTTCAAGCTGCGCGGCGCGTTCAACGCGATCCTGCAGCGTCTCGACGATGCGCGGTCACATGGCGTGGTGACGCACTCGAGCGGCAACCACGCGCGGGCGGTTGCCTGGGTGGCGCGCGAGCTGGGCCTGCGGGCGGTCATCGTCATACCAGACGCCGCGCCAGCGGTGAAAGTCGACGCGGTGCGTCGGCTGGGCGCCGAGGTCGTGATCGTCGCTCCGGAGGAGCGCGACACGCGCGCCTTCGAACTGGCGGCCGAACATGGATACGTGATGATCCCGCCATACGACGACGCGGCGGTCGTGGCCGGCCAGGGCACCGTCGGCCTGGAGATCGCCACCGACCTCACCGATATCGCCGCCGTCCTCGTCCCGGTCAGCGGCGGCGGGCTGATCGGCGGCGTGGCCACGGCGGTGAAGGCGCTCTCACCGACGACCCGCGTGATCGGCGTCGAGCCGGAGCTGGCCGCCGACGCCGCCGAGTCGTTCCGGACCGGGGAACGTGTCTCGTGGACGACCGAGCAGACTTATCGCACGATCGCGGACGGGCTCCGCACGACATCGGTCGGGGAGATCCCCTGGGGCCAGATCCAGAAGTACGTCGATGACGTCATCACGGTCGGCGAGGACGAGATTCGCGACGGGGTACGCCGCCTGGCCGCCGACGCCCGGCTGGTGATCGAGCCATCCGGAGCGGTGCCGATCGCGGCGTACCTGCACCGCGCCGGCCAGCTGGGCGCTGACGGCAACGTCGTCGCCGTTCTGAGCGGCGGCAACATCGCCCTCGACATGCTCGCTGGCATCCTCGCGCCAGCCGGCCAGGTGTCCGGGCCGTGGCTAGGGTGACGTGTCCGGGAAGTTCAGGATGGTCTTGATGTCGTCGGGCTTGCGCGTGTAGGCGTCTGCCCACCGGTCGAGGGGTACTTCGCGGGTGATGAGGTCGGCGAGCCAGCCGGGGTCGGCCTGGGCGAGCGCCTGGACGGCTAGTTCATAGTGGTGCCGGTTGGCGTTGACTGAGCCGAACATGACGGAGTTCTGCAGGACCATGTTGCGGTTGAGGAGTCCCGGGTCGATGGTGGCCTCGGCGCCGGCCGCGGACACCCCGGTGAGGCAGGTTATCCGGTAGCGGACATTCCGCGGGCCTGCCTCCAGCAGCATCTGCATGTGACCAGTGCATTCGATGACGATATCCGCTTCCGCGGCCGCCTCGTCGAGCTCTCCGCTTTGGAAATAGGCTGCCCCGAGGCGCCGCACCATTTCTGGTTTGCGGCCGTGGGTGACCCGGTCAAGCACGTAGGTCTGGTAACCCCGCTGGGTGGCTAGCAGGGCGGCGAGCAGCCCGATCGGCCCGGCGCCGGTAATAAGCACCTTCTCGGGTGCCCACGCCGCCCGGCGGCCGATCTTTTCGATGTGGTCCCAGGCCTTGGCCACGACGGTGGCGGGCTCGAGCAGCACGCCGAGGATCCCGAGGGCGGGATCCACCGTGACCAGGTACTCGGGGTGGATGCGGTAGTGCTCGGACGCGTAGCCGTGGCGGCCCTTGATGCCCCGCTCGGTGTACCGGCCGTTCATGCACATGTCCCAGTGCCCTGCCGCGCACGCCGGGCAGGGAACCGGGTCGCGCCGGCGGACGATGCCGACCACGAGGTCCCCGGGGCTGAATCCGGTCTCCGGGGGCGCCTCGACTACCCGGCCGAGCGATTCGTGCCCGATGATGAGGCGGTCCTGCCCTGGCGGGGCTGACCCGTACTCGCCGTTGATGATCTCCAGGTCGGTGCCGCAGATTCCGATCGCCTGCGTCCACACGACGATCGGCCCGTCTTCGGCCGGCGGATGCGGCATGTCGGTAAGCGCGACGGAGCCTTGCCTCCCGGGAGTGACCGTGATGGCCCGCATGGCCTCACCATAGCAAGCACGGTGATCACTGTCCGCTAGCAGCTGGCGCTTCCTGGCTACTCTCGGGTCCTGCTGTCCCGGAGGGCTGACGGTGATGCCCTGGTGACAATGACCAGCTGTGCGGGCTAACATCCCAGCAAGGCGGCCTGAATCGTGCACCATCGTGCGAAGCGCTGGGTGACGTGGTCACCCGTCGTGGTTTCGCCGGGGAGCGGATGGCCGTGACGGGGCAGGGGGTCCCGCGCGGGTGGCGGACCCGGACAATTCGCGGGGGCAGTGTTGTGGTGCCTGAGATGACGGACTGGATAGACGTGTCGGTGCCGGCCAGGCACACCGGCACCCACATGGACGGGCCGGTGCACTTCCCCGGGAGCGGCGCGGTGAGGCTGCTGGTGGCAGGCTGTGGCCCGGCGGGCGCCGCAGCCGCGATGCAGGCGCGGGAGCTGGGCGCTGACGTCACGCTGCTGGAAGCCGAGCGGGTCGGGGGGACCAGCCTGAACCGCGGACCGGCGCCGGTCCGCACCCTGGCCAGGGCCGCCCGGCTGGCCCGGGACTGGTCCTCATGGGAGAGCTTCGGCCTGGAGGGCCCCCGGCCGGTGCCCAACTTCCAATCCGTCCTGGCCAACGGTGCCCGGGTGGCCCGCTACGCCCACGACAAGAAAGACATCGCCGGCCACCTGCGTCACAACGGGATCGACCTGCACGAGCACCTTGGCCCCGTCCGGTTCTCCGGCCCGGACACCTTGTGCGCCGCCGACGGCCGCAGCTGGCGCGCAGACCGTATCGTCATCGCTGTCGGCTGCCGGGCGGCTGCGCTGCCGGTCCCGGGCGGCGAGCTCGCACTCACCTACGAAGACATCTTTAGCCTCAAGGACCTGCCCCGGCAAGTCACGGTCATCGGCGGAGCCGACACCGGATGCCAGGTAGCCTCGATCTTCGCTGACCTCGGAGCCCATGTCCGGCTCATCGAAGCCGGCCCCCGCCTCGTACCTGGTGCTGATGCCAGCATTTCCACCGCGCTGGGGCACGCCTTCGAGGCCAAGGGCATCCAGGTCATCACCGGCGCCACCGTCCAGGCACTGGAACGCAGGGGCGAGCAGGTCATCATGCAGTTCACTCGCGGCGGCCCCGCTGAGCAGGCAACGACGGAGTCCGTCTTCGCCGCCGTCGGCTGGCCCGCCAACCTCCGGGGCCTCGATCTTGACGCCGCCGCGGTCACCAGCGGCCCGCGAGCCATCCCGGTGGATGACTACCTGCGGACCAACGTCGGGCACATCTTCGCCGTCGGCGACGTCAACGGCCGCTCTAAGCTGGTCCAAAGCGCCCGGCTCGAAGGCCGCATCGCGGCGTGGAACGCCGTCCGAGGCCCGGCCCGCCAGCTGGTTCACGACGTGGTGCCCAGTGGCAGCTTCACCGATCCCGAATATGGCACGGTCGGCCTGACCGCGGATCAGGCCGCTATGGATCACGATATCGCCGTCGGGATCGCCTGGTATGACGACCTTATCCGGCCGGTGGCAGATGGCCGTCCCGACGGCTTCTGCAAGCTCATCGCCGACCGGAGCAGCCACGCCATCCTCGGGGCCCACGTGCTCGGCGAATACTCCGCCGAAACCGTCCAGGTCGTCGCGACCGCCATGCGCGCGGGCATGAACGTCGAGCAGCTCGCCGAGATGCAATTCGCCTATCCGACCTTCACCGAGGCAGTCAGCATGGCCGCCCAGAAGGTCTGCCGCACCATCGGCATCGGGAAATTCCCGCCCGCCTGGGGCTACCTCGGACCGCCCGAATGAACCACCGTCAATGCGTCAGGAAGCGTAACGTCCGGGGCAACGCTCCGCTGCCCCCTTGGCCAGCAGGCAGCCGCGGTGACGCTGGTCGGTAGCCCTGCGCGGCAAAGTCGGCCACACGTTCCCGGACGCAGTCTGACCAGGTCGCTGAGAGCTCAGTCGAGGCGCGATACCTGGTAGTGGACGATCCGCCAGTCCTCTGCGTCCTGACGGATGATCACGCTGAGGTACACGGTGAGCGTGGCGCGCTCGACGAAGCCAAAGTCGACCGTGAGGTAGCCCAGCACCAGGCCATCCCTCAGCGCGCGGGTTTCGCGGAGCGTGTATGCCGCGGTCATGCCCGTCGGCTGGGCCGCGTAGTACTCGGCGATGCCCGCCGGCCCCACGGTGTAGGGGTGCAGGCCCTGGAAGATCGCGTCTGTCGTGAACAACGCGGCTACGTGTTCCGGCTGGTGGGCGTCGACCGCCGCCTTCCACCGCGTGAGGACCGAGTCCAGCATGTCCACCTCGTAGGGAGATGCCTTATCCCGCGTGACGTCCGCGCTGTCCGGGTCGCTGGGGTGCGCCGTTAGTGGCGTTACCGTGTCGTGCCGCCAGACGCGCAGCGGCATCGACGACAGCACGCTCTCCAGTTCGGCCGCGCCGGCGGCCTGGAACAGGCCCCAGGTACGCCACTCGCCAGCGCGCAGCGGCGGGCGCCATAGCCGTAGCAGGCGCCCTTGCGCGGCCAGCTCCCGAGATCGTGCCGCCTCCCGGGTCCGGATCGCGTCGATCTCCGCGTCCGTGGTCCCATCCGGCACCGTGGTCACCATGTCGACCAGGAATTCCATCATCCCTCCTCCGGTTGTCGGGCGGCCCGCCCCGTCCGGGGACGGGCCGCGGCCGCTCAGTGGCCGGCGCTCTGACCGCCGTCGACGTGCAGGATCTCGCCGGTGACGAATTCGGCGGTCTCTAGGTAGGCGATCGCTTCCACGATGTCGCCGATGTCGCCCATCCGGCCGACCGGGTGCAGCGCGGCAAGCGTGTCGTAGGCTCCCTCGGCGTGCATCGGAGTGCGGATGATGCCGGGAGACACCGCGTTGACGCGCACCCCGCGAGCCGCGTACTCGATGGCCAGCGACCGGGTAACCGCGTTGAGGCCGCCCTTGGTGAGCGACGCGAGCGCGGACGGGACAGCCTTGTTGGCGTGCTCGGCCAGGCTGGTGGAGATGTTGACCACGTGTCCGCGGCGGGTGCCGTTGTTGCGCACCATGGCCGCGATGGCCTGCCGGGTGACGCTGAAGAATCCACGCAGGTTGACCCCGGTGACCAGGTCAAAGTCGGAATCGGTGTAATCGGTGAATGGCTTGGCCACGAACACGCCAGCGTTGTTCACGAGCGTGTCCACCCGGCCGAAACGGCCGATCGCCTGCTCGACCAGGCGCGCGCCGGTCCCGGGGTCGGCGATATCGCCGGGCACCGTGAGCACGCCGGCGTCGGCGGAGGAGGCGATGCGCCGCGAGTTCGCGACGACCGCGTACCCGAGCTGGCGGTAGGCCTGCACGACGCCGGCGCCGATGCCCTGCGACGCGCCGGTGATAATCGCGACCATCTGTTCTGCGGACATGACTGTGCTCCTGCCGGGTCAGCCTTCCGGCGGCGGGGAGAGGTAAGGGAAGTAGTCGAGGAGCTTCGCGGGCTGAGTGAGCCCCGAGACGAAGTCCTGGTTGAGGACCAGTTTGGTGATGTTGTCGAACGCGTCCTCGACTAGGCCCTTGCCGTTGAGAGACCCCTGCCAGGGGTCCCACAGGGCATTGGTGCCAGGCACGAACCGCAGGACGTTCGGGAGAAGTATGTCCGCCACCCACGCGGCGTAGGCCAGCGCGGTCGGCCGGCCGTGAATGCCCTGCCTGAACGCGTTGCCGTTCGCGAGGACCGCGGCCGTCTGGTCCCTCAGCTGACCCCAGACACCCGAGGCGGGGGCGGTCTCGGGGTGGGCCGGCCTGCCCGCGAGGTCGTCCGCCGGGACCGTGGCGTTGATGTTTGTCTGGGCGGAACCGGCCACGAAGTTCCAGAAGGTCGTGACGTTGGGCGCCCCGGCGCGCTGGACCTGGAACCAGGCACTGTGCCCTTGGTCGTAGACCGCCGTGGTTGCCCAGTAGATCAGCCGGCGGCGGCCCGTGACCGCGACGGGTGCCTCAACCAGGACGGACCTGACGGTCTGGTTCAGGAAACTGTCGACCGGAGGGAACAGTGCCGCCAAGTCCGGATAGATCCCATCCGCCATGGCATTGGTCACCGCGACCGGGAACGGAATGAAGTTGAAGAACGAGTCGGTGCGGGGACCGGCGAAGATCTTGATACCGCGGTCCAGGTGAAGTACCTCCCCGACGGGCGCGCTGGGGGGCGTGATGATCCTGCCCTTGGCATTGCGGTCAGTGGCGTCCTTGCCGGTGAGCTCGGCCACTTGCACGTGCTGCGTGCCAGCGGAGTCGACCGGGAAGGTGAAGCGCCACGTGATGTCCTCAACGTAGTCCTCGCCGGTGTCGAGCCTGAGCTCGTAATAGGCCGCGGGATCCCAGGCCACGCCGGTACTCGGGGAGGCATTCATCCCGAATACCGTGCGCGGGCCCAAAGCGTCGCTGGCCCCGGCGAAACAGTAGGCGTCGGTGATGTCCAGCCGCTCGTCGGCCGTGTAGTCGAAGTGATGAGACATTCTTCTCCTAGCTGATGGAGGTGCCGCGACGGTACGGGTTGCGGGACATTGGCTGCAGCGCGAGCGCGTAGAACCGGTCGCGGTACGGCTCCTCGTCCGTGCCGCCGAATTCGCCGTAGACGAACAGGAAGGGCATCGTGCTGGCATCCCACATCACGCGGTCGGCCCGCCCGCTCGTGTGGATGAGCTCGTACCAGCCCTCGGTAAAGCCGTCCAGCATCGCGACACGGGTCGGGGCGCCGCGTTCGGGCATGACCGACGCGTCGACCGTCGCGCCATTGGCCGCCGTGATGTACGGCCACGCGGACACCGTCGACGCGGCGTGCGGCCGATGGTAGTAATCCAGGACCGGCACGGCCTTGACGCCCGGGGGCATCAGCAGGCGGGTGCCCGGAGTGAGCAGCGGAAAGTTGTACCGCCGCTCCTGTCCGCGCACTAGCTCATCGGCGGCTGCCGGGGCCTTGCGCGGCTCCGCTGCCAGGGCCGAGGCGGGGCCGGCCGCCGCGACGAGGCCGGACAGGACCGGAACGGCGAAGAGGCCGCCAAGTACGCTGCGCCGGCCTGGTGTTCCGCGGCCGCTGCCGTCCGTGCGATCCGCTTCCGCGCGATCCGCTTCCGCGCTGGCTCGCTTGCCTCCGCTGATGTTCACTCACGTTCCTTTCTCGCTGTGGTCGGATCTCACTGGCCGATGCCAGCGCGCCAGGCATCCTCGGGCGAGCTTCCGATCGGTCAGGCTGGCAGGTCGGTGCCGGCCTGCTCGGCCACCACGTAGGCGGCGTACCAGGCGTGCCAGTCCTCGTCTTGGTCCGACCGGTGAAACAGGTGCGACCGCCCCGCGCGCTTCTCGTGCTCGCGGTGCGCGGCCTCGGCGCGCCGAAGCGCGCTCGCCAGGTCCGCCGTGGACGCGAACGCCGTGCCAGCGGCGTCGATGCGTCCGGGGAGCCGCGTCGTGACCTCCTGGACCAGCCACGTGTTGCCGTCAGGATCGCTGAAGGAGAAGAACGACCCGTAGCTAGTGCGCTCGGGGTCGGGACCGGGCTGCCGAGCCTCCGGCGGGAAGGGGGGACCGTGCCAGATCTCACTCGCGTGGATGCCGCGGCCGACGAGTTCGTCATGGGCCGCTTCGATGTCCGAGACGATCAGGCCGCCTCCGGCGGAGCCGGGCGCGGCCGTCGTGAGTCCCGTGCCGAACGTGATCGAGGCACCGGAGCCAGGCGGGGTGAACTGGACGATGCGGAGGCCGTCCAGCGGGGCGACGTCGTCGTCGAGCCTCCAGCCCAGGTCCTGGTAGAACTCCTTGGCGCGGTCGACGTCGGACACGGGGATGATGTCGACTTCAAGGTGCATGTCGAGCTTGCTGACGGCCGCGTCGCGGCTGGCGTTGTGTTCTTCAGTGGCACTCATGGCTGCCTCCGGGTTGTGTTGCTCGTGGAGTTTTCTTCGGGTGATGGGTGATGCCGGTTGACCTGTGCGGCGTGCGTCCAGGGGATTGCGTGCGGGCCGCCCGCGCGGCCGCTGAGCGGGTAGCCGTGGATCAGCACGACGGGCTGGCCGGCGCCATGATCCTCGTAGTAGATCTCGATGTCGGCGCTGTTCTCTCGGCCGACGGGGCCTGTGGGCATGCGGTTTCCTTCTGCTGGCGGGGATGGTCGGCGCCCGCCGTGTGCGGCGCGGGCCGATGTGACCTGCGGGGTGGTGCTTGCCCTTAGCGTCGCGCCACCGGGTGGCGCCAGTCGCCCGTGGTGACCACTGGCCGGCGTGCTGGACCGCGGCCCGGGCCACGCCAGTAGTCGGTGGTTTAGGATTCGGCCGGGGTAGGCTGACCGGCGGCATAAGTGGATCAGGCTGGGAGGCCACGTGAGCGTTCATCGCACCGCCACGGTTGCGGTGTAGCGTCGGCTCATGACGGCACATTCCGGTATCGGGGGGCCGGTGGCGGGGCTTACGGGCCGGGCCAGCGAGCGTGGCGTGCTTGACCAGTTCGTCGCGGGCGTGCGCGCCGGCGAGGGCCGGGCCCTGGTGGTGCGCGGTGCGGCGGGCGGGGGCAAGGCCGTGGTGGTGGACTACCTGGCCGGGCGGGCCTCCGGATGCCGGGTGGCGCGGGCGGCGGGCGTGCAGTCGGAGATGGAGGTGGCCTTCGCGGGGCTGCATCAGCTGTGCGCGCCGATGCTGGAGCACGCGGAGTCTCTTCCGGTGCCGCAGCGTGCGGCGCTGCGGACCGCGTTCGGCCTGAGTGCCGGCCCGGCGCCGGACCGGTTCTTGGTTGGCCTGGCCGTGCTGAGCTTGCTGTCGGAGACGGCGGGGGAACGTCCGCTGGTCTGCGTGGTGGATGACCAGCAGTGGCTGGACCGTGCCTCGGCGCAGGCGCTGGGCTTCGCGGCGCGCCGCCTGGGGGCCGACCCGGTGGGGCTGGTGTTCGCGGCGCGGGTTCCGGGTGAGGACGTGGCCGGGCTGCCGGAGCTCGTGGTGGAGGGCCTGGCCGACGACGATGCCAGGGAACTGCTGGAGTCGGTGCTGCCCGGTCCGCTGGACGCGCGGGTCAGGGACCGAGTCATCGCCGAAACGCACGGGAACCCGCTGGCGTTGCTTGAGCTGCCACGCGGCCTGACACCAGCGCAGCTGACGGGCGGGTTCGGGGTCAGCGACACGGGATCGCTGGACGGGCGGATCGAGGAGAGCTTCGCGCGGCAGCTGGCGGGACTGCCGGCGCAAACCCGGCGGCTGGTGCAGCTCGCGGCGGCCGATCCGACCGGCGATCCGGTACTGGTGTGGCGGGCGGCCGGTCGGCTCGCGATCAGCGCGGGGGCGGCGGGACCGGCCGTGGAGGCGGGGCTGGCGGAGTTCGGCGCCCGGGTGCGGTTCCGGCATCCGCTGGTGCGCTCGGCGGCCTACCGGTCGGCATCGGTCCAGACGAGGCAGGAACTGCACGGCGCGCTGGCCGAGGCCACCGACCCGGCCGCCGATCCCGACCGGCGGGCCTGGCACCGCGCGGAGGCCGCGCCGGGCCCAGATGAGGAAGTTGCCGCCGAGCTTGAGCAGTGCGCGGGCCGGGCACGGCGGCGCGGTGGTCTCGCGGCGGCGGCCGCGTTCCTGGAGCGGTCCGCCGGCCTGACGATGGACCCGGCGCGTCGCGCGCAGCGGGCGCTCGGTGCCGCCCGGGCCAAGTACCGGGCAGGCGCGCTTGACGCCGCGCTCGGACTGCTGGCCATGGCGCAGGCCGGGCCGCTGGATGAACTGCAGCGTGCCCGCGGCGACCTATTGCGCGCACAGATCGCGTTTGCCTCGAATCATGGCCGTGACGCGCCACCGCTCCTGCTCAGCGCGGCCAGGCAGCTCGAGGCGCTGGACGTCGGGCAGGCCCGCGAGACCTACCTGGAGGCGTTCACCGCCGCGCTGTTCGTCGGCCGCCTGTCTCCGGCGGTCGAGGACGTGGCCAGGGCCGCGCGCACGGTGCCCGCGACCCCGGCGCCGGCCCGCGCCCCCGACTTGCTGCTGGACGGCCTGGCGCTGCTGGTCACGGAAGGCTACGCGGCCGGGACGCCGGCCCTGAAACGGGCGCTGCTCGCCTTCCGCGGCCAGGACATCTCGGCGGAGGAGGGGCTGAGCTGGCTGTGGCTCGCCGAACGGTCGGCCATGGCGGTGTGGGACGACGACACATGGCACGTCCTGGCCAGCCGTCACCTCAAGCTCGCGCGTGATGCGGGGGCACTCAGTGAGCTCCCTCTCGCGCTCCGGTCCCGCATCCTTCTGCACGCGCACGCGGGCGAGCTAGCGGAAGGCGCGTCGCTCATCGCGGAGGCGCAGGCGGTCGCCAGCGTGACCGGGAGCCAGCTCGCGCCCTACGGTGCCACGGGCGTCGCGGCCTGGCAGGGCCGTGAGGCCGAGGCTACCGAGCTTATCCAGGCCAACCTGGACAGCGTGACGAGCCGTGGCGAGGGGAGGGGAGTGACCAGCCAGTACTCCGCCGCCTTGCTGTACAACGGCCTTGGCCGCTACGGCAAGGCCCTCACGGCGGCCGAGGTGGCGAGCGAGTACGACGACATAGGCGTACTCGGATGGTCGCTCACGGAACTGATCGAGGCGGCCGTCCGCACCGGTCAGCCCGCGCGCGCGTCCGGCGCTCTCCAGCGGCTTTCCGAGACGACCCGCGCCAGCGGCACCGACTGGGCGCTTGGCATCGAGGCGCGCTCGCGTGCCCTGCTGAGTGCGGGCGAGACCGCCGAGAACTGCTATCGCGAGGCGATCGAGCGGCTGGGGCGTACCCGCATGCGCCCGGCCGCCGCCCGCGCCCGCCTCCTGTACGGCGAATGGCTGCGCCGCGAGAACCGGCGCCGGGACGCACGCGTCGAGCTGCGGGCAGCCCACGGCCTGTTCACCACGATGGGCATCGAGGCGTTCGCCGAGCGGGCCCGGCGTGAGCTGCTGGCCACCGGCGACACCGTGCGCAAGCGGACGGTCGAGACGGTCAGCGACCTCACCGCCCAGGAGGAGCACATCGCCCAGCTTGCCGTCAGCGGCCGCACCAACGCGGAGATCGGGACTCAGCTTTTCCTCAGCACCCGGACCGTCGAATGGCATCTCAGCAAGGTGTACACCAAGCTTGGCGTCGGCTCACGCCGGGAGCTGCGGCAGGCCCTGGCCAGCCTCCGGCAGGTAGACCCGCATCCCTAGCCTTGGTGGCGGGAGCGGTCTCCGGGCGCCACCTCAGCGCCCGCCAGATCGAGCCAGGCGTCCAGCTCGGCGCCGGTCGGCGAGGTAGCGGGGCCCAGACGGGTCACCGCGAGCGCGGCCGCCGCGTTCGCCCGGGCCGCGGCTTCGAGCGGGGCACGCCGGCCGGCAAGGGCGGCGAGGAACACCCCGGAGTGCGCGTCGCCGGCCCCGGTGGTGTCGACAGCGGTCACCTTCGGCGCCGGCACGCGGACGGGGACGCCGGATCCGCGCAGGGCGACGTAGCAGCCCGCGGCGCCGGCCCGGACGAGGATGTCCGCGCGGTTGGTGCGGGCGAGCAAACGGAGCGCCGCGTCAGCGGGGCTACCGGGCTCCGCCGCCGGACCGGAATCGGCGAGGAGGGCGGCCTCCCGCTGGTTGCAGCTCAGCCAGTCGCAGCGGGCGAGGACCGGATCGAGGACCGCGGCCGGGATCTGCGCGACCAGCGGGCCCGGGTCGACGAACAGCAGGACGCCCGGCGGCAGGGAAGCCGCCCAGGAGCCGAGCTCCGGACCCGAGTCCGCGGGGACCAGGCCGTAGCCCGAGACGTAGACCGCGTCGCCCGGCCCGGCCGGGACCGTGTCCCAGCCGACAGGCCCGCACACGGATTCCGCCCCTACGTGCGTTACGAACGTGCGCTCCGCGTCCGGCTCGACCAGCGCCACGTCGAAGCCCGTGTCGCGGTCCGGGTCGGCCGGGCGGAACAAGACGATGCCCTCGGCGGCCAGCGCGGCACGGACCACGTCGCCCCACGGGCCAGTGCCGTGCCCGCCCGCGTAGAGGACGGGCAGTCCGTGGCGCGCCGCGGCGGCCATCGTGTTGAATCCGCCGCCCGCCGTGACCGTGGAGGACGACGCCAGCATGTCGCCGCCGCGCTCCGGCAGCGCCGGGACATTCATCACCACGTCGACGAGGGCCTGGCCAGCGAAGACGAGGCGGTGCGGGTGCTCCGGCGCGGTCATGCGCGCAGTGCCAGCAGCGAGTCCGCCAGTTCGGCCAGTCCGAGGCCGTGCGCGTCGATGGTCTCGATCGCGTGCCGCGGGAAGGCGGCGAGGCCGTGGCAGGCACCGCCGATCGCCCCGGCCATCGCGGCGATCGTGTCGCAGTCTCCGCCGAGCGACGCGGCGAGCAGGCAGGCTTGCCAGGGGTCGTCGGGCACGGCGCTGAGCACCGCGAAAGCGGCCGGCACCGATTCCTGCGTGGCCAGGCTCGTGCCGACCAGTGAGTAGATCACCCCGGCGGCTTCCTCGGTCCCCGTGCCCGCGGTCAGGTCGGCCGCCCACCGGATGCGGGCCGCGACATCGGCGCCCGCCACCCAGCGGCCGCGCTCGGCGCCCAGCCGGGCGGCGGCTATCGCGACATCGGTCACGGCCGCGATCCGGTCGGCCCCCGTGCTGCCACCCCCCGTGCTGCCCCCCGTGCCGCCGAACCCCATGGCGCCAGCCGCGGCGCTCCCGACACCGGCGCTGACCGCGGCGGCCACGGCGGCGGCGCCGCCCAGCGCCACCGACGTGTTGTGCGTGACCAGGCTCGCCTCCTGGACCGCGTCGGCCAGCTTCGCCAGGTTGCCGGCCGGTACCGCGATGCCGACCGGGGTGATCCGCATCGCCGCGCCGTTGGTGTCGCCGGTGATTCCGGCCTCTTCCGGCGCGGTGCCGGCGAGCACCGCCTGGACCGCACGGCGCGTGGAGGGGCCGAGCAGGTCGAGCGATCCTCGTGCGGCCATGTCCTGCTCCCACGCCACCAGCGCGGCCGCCAGTTCCCGCGGATCGATGGGGCCGGATACCAGCAGGCGGGCGAGCAGCACGGCCTGCTCGGTGTCGTCGGTGACGGCGCCGGCCGGCATGCCGGCCGCGATCGGGTGCCCCGGCGGGGCGGGCTCGAAGCCGGTCAGCAGCCGGCCCCAGCGTTGGGTGATCTGCCGCCGGGACAGCATCTGGGTGGGCATGCCCAGCGCGTCCCCGATCGCCAGGCCGTACAGCGCGCCCCTGGCGCGATCCGATTCCGCTGCGAAAGGCACGGAAGACATCTCCCTGATGCGCGGTTTACCTGCTTGGTTGTATGTTGCCGGATTACACGGCTGGCCAGGTTACCCGGTTGGCCAGCCGCCCGGTTGGACTGTACCGGTGGCGAGAAAGGGGCAGCGCGTGAGCACCGCAGCACAGCAGCGTCCGCTCGGTCTGGAGACCAACGGGATCAACGTCATCGGCGAGGACGAGCGGAAGGGCTCGCCGCGGAGCCTGTTCTGGCCATGGTTCGCGGCCAACATCTCGGTGCTCGGACTTAGCTACGGCGCTTACGTGCTCGGCTTCGGCATCTCGTTCTGGCAGGCGTGCGTGGCCGGGCTGGTTGGGATCGTGCTGAGCTTCCTGCTTGTCGGCTTCATCGCGGTGGCCGGCAAGCGCGGGTCGGCGCCGACGCTGGTCCTGTCCCGCGCGGCGTTCGGCCTGCAGGGCAACAAGCTGCCTGCCCTGGTGTCCTGGATCCTCAATGTCGGCTGGGAGATCGTGCTCACCGTGCTGGCGACGCTGGCCACCGCCACCGTTTTCCACCGGCTCGGCTGGAGCTCCGGCGACGTCACCAAGGTGATCGCCTTCCTCGTCATCACCGTGCTGATCGTCGGCAGCGCGGCCCTCGGCTTCGACACGATCATGCGGCTGCAGGCCGCGATCACCGTGGTGACGGGGATATTGACCGTCATCTACTTCATCCTGGTGGGGGACAAGATTCACTGGTCGGCGGTATCGGGGCTGCACTCGGGTTCCGCCCAGGCCTTCCTCGGCGCGATCGTGCTGGTGATGACCGGGTTCGGCCTTGGCTGGGTGAACACCGGGGCCGACTACTCCCGCTACCTGCCACGGCGGGCATCGGGTGCCGGAGTGGTGTGGTGGACGACGTTCGGGGCGTCGATCGCGCCCATCTTCCTGCTGGGGTTCGGGCTGCTGCTGGCCGGGTCGTCCGCGACCTTGTCGAGCGCGATCAACACCGACCCGATCGGCGCGCTCGCCACCATCCTGCCGACCTGGTACCTGGTGCCGTTCGTCGTCGTCGCGGTGCTCGGCCTAGTCGGCGGCGCGGTGCTGGACATCTACTCGTCGGGGCTGACGCTGCTGGCGGCGGGGCTGCGCGTGCCGCGCTGGTCGGCTGCCCTGTTCGACGGCGTGCTGATGATCGTCGGCACGATCTACGTGGTGTTCTTCGCCAAGAACTTCATCGGCCCGTTCGAGGGATTCCTGATCACCCTGGGCGTGCCGATCGCAGCCTGGTGCGGCGTGATGCTGGCGGACATCGCCCTGCGACGTGATGCTTATGCCGAGGCTGACTTGTTCAGTTCCAGCGGCCGGTACGGACTCGTGCGCTGGGTACCCGTCACGTTGATGGTGCTCGGCAGCGTCCTCGGTTTCGGGCTGGTCGTCAACACAGACGCGGGGTGGCTGTCCTGGCAGGGATTCCTGCTCGGGCCCTTCGGGCTCGGCGGCAAGACCGGCACGTGGGAGTACGCCAACCTCGGCGTGATCGTCGCGCTGGCGTTCGCGTTCCTCGGCTGGCTGGCACTGGGGCGCGCGGTGGTCCGGCGGCAGGAAGCCGCGCCCGTGACGGCCGGCGCGCCGGCCCCGTCTGTCACCTGACGGGTGGCGGCCGGCTGTCGGGCTCGCGCTAGCGGTGCGGGACCGGCACGTGACGGTCCCGCTGGTTCAGGCCCAGCTCGCCGTAGGGATAGTCGGGGGCCGCCGGGTCGCTGGCCACGTCCAGCGCCGCTGTTTCCTCCGGGGTGAGGTGCAGCCCGGCCGCGCGCAGGTCGGTTTCCAGCTGCCCGAGCGTGCGGGCGCCCAGGATGGTCGAGGTCACCTCAGGCCGATCGGTGACCCAGGCCAGGGCCACCTCGGCCATGGACACGCCGCGGTCCTCGGCGATCTTCTGCACCGCGTCGATGACCTCCCAGGTCCGCTGGGTGCCCCGCCGGTCGTAGGCCTCCATGCCCCGGTTCGGGTTATCGCCCAGCCGGGTGGCCCCGGACGGGCGCTGGTCACGCCGGTACTTCCCGGACAGCCAGCCGCCGCCCAGCGGACTCCACGGCAGCAGGCCCAGGCCGGCGTCGCGGGCGGCGGGGACGATCTCCCATTCGGTTTCGCGCACCAGCAGGCTGTACTGCGGCTGGATGGTCACGGGCGCGGCCGCGTTCAGCTCGCGGGCCAGCCACACCGCCTTGGTCAGCTGCCAGCCGGTGAAGTTGGACAGCCCGTAGTACCGGATCTTGCCCTCGCGCACGAACCCGTCCAGGGTGCGCAGGGTCTCCTCCAGCGGGGTCAGCGGGTCGTAGGCGTGTACCTGGTACAGGTCCACCGAGTCCAGGCCCAGCCGGCGCAGGGACGCGTCCAGCGCCCGGGTCAGGTGCCGCGCGGACAGGCCGGTGTCGTTCGGGGTCCGGCCGGGCCCGAACCGGCCCTTGGTAGCCAGCACCACCGGCTCGGTGACGTCGGCCGGGCGGCTGGCGAACCAGCGGCCGATGATCTCCTCCGACACTCCCTGGCTGTAGACGTCGGCGGTGTCGACCAGCGTGCCGCCCGCCGCCACGAAGCGGTCAAGCTGCTGGTGCGAGCCCTCCTCGTCGGTCTCCGCGCCGAAGGTCATCGTGCCCAGGCACATGCTCGATACGACGCAGCCGCTGCGTCCCAAAGTCCGGTATTCCATTGGTTTAGTTTATGCGCGCGGCCCGCGGCCGCCGGAGCACGGTGGCGTCGGAGCACGGTGGCGTCGGCTTGTCACCTGATGGGTGGCGGCTGGCTGTCGGCGGTCGCCGCCAGCTTCGCGTCCCATTCGCACGCCGCGCAAGCGTGGCGGAATGCGGAGCGGGCGAACTCCAGGGCCGCCGCGTGCGGGTCGGCGGCGCCGCGGACTTCGTCCCAGTCCAGGATGTACTCGCCCAGGGCCGGATCCCAGCGGGCACCGGCCGGGGACAAGGCGGCGTGCTCGAAGCCTGACGGCGCCGGCTGGGCGAAGGCGTAGAACGCCGCGTGCGGGTATCGCGGGTCACCGGGCCACCAGCCGATCTCGACGAGCTGGGCGTCGGCGGTGTTGCGCGTGATGAAGCCGTCCGCCGGCGGGTCGGCAGGCCGGCCGGAAAACAGCGACACTGCCAGGTCAAACGATCCCCACCAGGCGTTGACTTGCGTGGACCGGCCCCGGAAGGGAGCGCGGAACGCCGCCAGCGCCAGCGCCGCCTGGGTGGCCGCGGCGAAGTACCGGCCGGCCTGGGCGGGGTCGTAGCGCGCGTGCTCGTAATCCTCGTCCAGCGGCACGTCCCACGGCACCTCCTGCGGCACCGGGCTGATCGTGACGGCGCCAGCCAGGTCGGCCACCGCGGCGAGCACCTCCCGGGTCACCTCCGCGACCGGGCGGTCCGGGGTCAGCGGCACCCGGCGGGCCTGGCCGGAGCTGTGCTCGGCCACCGCCTCGTGCGTCCGCAGGTCCAGCGCCACCACCAGCGACCCGGAGCCGTCGGGCGCGGGCAGCGGCGAGGTCTCCCAGCCACGCGCGGTCAGCCGCAGTGCCGCGTGCAGCAGCTGGGGCTCCGGCGGGGCGAGCGCGGCCGCCAGCTTGCCGAGCACCTGGGTATGGGCGTGCAGCGTGTCGCACGTCTGCGCCCACAGCCCGTACGACGCCGACGGCCAGTTACCGGACATGATCACACGCTAACTGAGCAGTGCCCGGGCATTCAACTTCCGGCCACTGCCCAATGCCCGTCCGAAGCGGTCGTGATAGGGCTAAGGAGTGACTGTTGGCAGCTCGAAGACAATGCAAGCGTGGGTGGTCAGCCAGCCAGGACCCATCGAGACCAGCCCGCTGAGGTACGTGGAGAAACCCGTGCCGGCACCGGCTCCCGGCGAACTGCTGGTTCAGGTGCTGGCCTGCGCCGTCTGCCGCACTGACCTGCATGTCAGCGAGGGTGATCTGCCGGTGCACCGCGAGCACGTCACGCCCGGTCACATGGTCGTGGGCTCGGTGGCGGCGCTGGGCGACGGGGTTACCGATTACGCCGTCGGGGACCGGGTCGGCGTCGCGTGGCTGCGGCACACCGACGGTACCTGCGTGTACTGCCGGCGCGGCGAGGAGAACCTGTGCCCTAACTCGCGCTACACCGGCTGGGATGCCGACGGCGGGTACGCGGAGTACACGACCGTGCCGGCGGCGTTCGCCTACCGGCTGTCGGCCGACGTCGCTGATGTCGAGCTCGCGCCGCTGCTGTGCGCCGGGATCATCGGCTACCGGGCGCTGCTGCGCGCATCGCTGCCGGAGCGGGGCAGGCTCGGACTTTACGGCTTCGGCGACAGCGCCCACCTGGTCGCCCAGGTGGCGCTGGCGCAAGGCGCGACTGTCCACGCCCTGACCCGCGGCGAGACGTCCCGGCGCCTGGCGCTCGAGCTAGGCGCCGCGTCGGCCAGGGGCGCGTACGACATCCCGCCGGAACCCCTGGACAGCGCGATCCTGTTCGCGCCGGTCGGGGATCTCGTGCCAGTAGCGATGCGCGCACTCGACCGCGGGGGAGTCCTCGCCGTCGCCGGGATCCATCTGAGCGACATACCGGCGCTGAACTATGAGCACGAGCTGTTCTACGAGAAGGAACTGCGCAGCGTCACCTCCAATACCCGTCACGATGGCCGGGAGTTCCTCGCACTCGCCCTCCGTTACCACGTCCGGGCCACCACCCACGTGTACCCGATGTCACGGGCCCAGCAAGCGCTGCGGGATCTCAAGGCGGGCGTGTTCGACGGGGCGGCCGTTCTCGTTAACGACCGGGACACTCTCGTGAACAACCGGGACACCGTGCGATGACCCGGCCATCGTCATCCGGCGCCAGCCCGATCGTGATCGTCGGCGGCGGCATCGCCGGGGGCAACGCGGCAGCCACCCTCCGGACGGAGGGATTCGGGGGACCGGTGGTGCTCATCAGCCAGGAGCCGGGTGTCCCGTTCGGCCGTCCGCCGCTGTCCAAGACGTACTTGCGGTCGGAAGAGGATCTCTCCGGCTGGTACGTCAGGCCGCCCGGCTGGTATGCCGAACACGATGTCGACCTGCGCAGCGGACCGAGCGTGGCGGCCATCGATCCCGCCGGGCATACGGTCGTCTTGCGCTCGGGCGAGGAACTCAGGTACGGCAAGGTCCTGATCGCCTCCGGCGGACGGAACCGGCGGCTCGGAATTCCCGGGGCCGAGCTGCCCGGGATTCATTACCTGCGGACCGTGGCGGAGTGCGACGCGATCAAACGAGAGGCGGTGGCGGGCAAGCGCGCGGTCGTCGTCGGCATGGGGTTCATCGGCTGCGAGGTAGCGGCCTCGCTCACCCAGCTTGGCGTGCGGGTTACCGCGGTCTTCCCGGGCCGGGCCCCGCTGGAGACGGTCCTGGGCGGTCAGGTCGGTGCGCTGATCGGCGCTTTCCACCGCGCGCACGGCGTCGAGCTGCTGGCCGGAGATCAGGTGGCCGCGTTCGAGGGAACCGGACGCCTGGAGACGGTCGTTACCGCGGCCGGACAGCGCATCACCTGCGATTTCGCGGTCGTGGGCATCGGGGCGGAACCCCAGGTCCCCGCCGTCGCGGTCGCGCGGGAGAACGGGATCCTGACCGACGAGCTGTGCCGCGCCAGCGCGGCCGACGTCTATGTGGCGGGGGATGTGGCGAACCACATGCACCCGCTGTTCGGGCGGATCCGGGTCGAGCACTTCAACAACGCCGAGAAGCAGGGCGCCGCCGCGGCCAGGTCCATGCTCGGCTCGACAGCCCCCTATGACTATCTCCATAGCTTCTGGTCCGACCAGTACGAGCACAAGATCGAGTACGTCGGTCACGCCGCGACATGGGACGAGTTCGTGGTCCGCGGCAACGCGGACGAGGGCAAGCTGGTCGGCTTCTACCTGGTGGACGGTGTCGTCCGGGCCGCTGTCGGCCTCGACCGCGGGGGTGATCCCGAACTGGACCTCGACGGCGAGATGGCGGCCTGCGCCCGCCTGGTCGCCGTACGAGCCCGGCCGGCTGCCCGCGTGCTCGCCGATGAGCGCACCGACCTCTGGTCGCTGGCACGGCGCTGACATGCGGTCCTGGGGCTAGGCGTTGGAGAACAGCGGGATGTTGGCCCCGCTGGCGGGGGCCAGCGGGCTGTCCAGCAGCGCCACGATCAGCCCCGCGACGTCGTCCGGGGTCAGGCCGGGACGCAGCGCCGGATTGGCCCGGCGCAGCATCTCGGTGTCAACCGCGCCCGGGCTCAGGCAGATAGCGCTGATGCCGTGCTCCTTGCCCTCGACCGCGATCGCCTCCGTGAGGCCGATGACCCCGTACTTAGAGACGTTATACGCGCTCAGTCCGGGGAACTTCTCGGTGGCGTAGACGCCGGACAGCGAAGCGATGTTCACGATCCGGCCCTGGCCGGCGGCGCGCATGGCGGTGAACGCCGCGCGGCAGCACAGGAACGCGCCTGTCAGGTTGACCCCGAGTGTCTCGTTCCACATCTTCGACGTCGTTTCCGTGAACGGCGCGGGCGTCAGCACCGCGGCCGCGCAGACCAGCGCGGCCAGCTGGCCGGCCCCGGTGACCTCCGCGAACAGGCGCTCGACTTCGGTCTCGCGGCTCACGTCCGTGGGCACGGGCCTGGCCTGGCCGCCCGCGTCCGTGATCCGCCCGGCGACACGGTCGAGAGCCTCGCGGTCACGGGCCGCCAGGACGACGTGCGCGCCGGCCGCGGCCATGGCCGCGGCGGTGGCCGCCCCGATCCCGCGGCTGGCTCCCGTGACGACCGCCAGACGTCCGGCTAGCCAGTGCACCGGCTCACCCACCAGACACTCGCCGGTAGAGCCGCTCGTGCGCGTCCAGGCTCAGTTCCAGGTCAAGCTGACCAGCGGCGCGCTCGCGGCAGGCCGGCCGTGAGATCCCGGCCACCCTGGACACCGCCTCGGCGGCGGCCTGGATGTCATCGGCCGGCACCAGGAAACCGGTCACGTTGTCGGCGATCACCTCACGGAGCCCGCCGCGGCTGAACGCGACCACAGGGGTCCCGCACGCTTGCGCCTCGGCGGCGGCCAGCCCGAAGGGCTCGTCCCACCTGGCCGGGCACAACACGACCCGCGCCCGGGCCATGGCCTCCCATAGCGAGTCCCTGGGCACTCCGCGGTGAACCGTCACGTCGAGCCAGGCTCGGCGCGGGTCGATCTGTTCCCGGTTGTATTCGGCGTCATAGACGTCGCCGTAGACATCGATCGGCACTCCGGCCGCGCGGGCGATGTCGATGGCTTCGGCGGCGCCTTTCTCCGGGCTGAACCGGCCCGCGAACAGGGCGCCCTGCCCGCCCGTCCGCGACCAGGAGATGGAACTTGTGGGCGGGTAGGGCGGGAGAATCGCGTCGACTGGGACGACACGGCGCCAGGCATTCGCCTGGAAGGCCGATACGACGGCCACCGCCGGCGGCCCGCTGTGCCGGACTGTCTCGCGAACCGCCGCTGTCACGGCCTTGTCCGGGGGCAGGTGGAGCGTGTGCACCACCGGCGCCGGCAGGCCCGCCGCGAGCCGGACCGCGGGCGCGTCGAAGGCGTGATTGTGGATCACGTCATACCGGATCCCCCGCATGGCCGCATACGCGGTAGTGAAAGCGGCCTCGGCCGTCGCAGACGCCGCCGGCACTGATTCCGTCGCCGCGGGCCCGCCCGCGGCTAGCCCGGCCGCCCGGTAGAACGTCCCAGCCAGCAGCCGGGGATCGACGCCGGTGTCAATCACCTCGACCCCCGGGACCTCCGATCCGGAGGCGGCGTAGACATGCACCTTGTGCCCCCGGCCGGTCAGGCCGCGGGCCAGATCGGACACGAACGCCTGCGACCCGCCGCGCTGCGGTTCGCGGATGGCCGTCACGAGCGGCGCCATGATCGCGATCTTCACTGTGCCGGCCTCACTGTGTCTGCCTCACTGTGTCTGCCTCACTGTGTCTGCCTCATTGGGCTAGCACCTTGAAGGCAAGGTCGCGCGGCGGGTTGCTGCCCAGCACCTCGAAGGGGACGGTCGGCTGGCCGCGCCGCCGGACCTCTTCGGCGGCGTCGGGGAAGAAGATCGCGACCAGTTCCACCGCCTCCCGATAGCTGGCGAACTCCATCGACATCGGTCCGGGGAAGCTGACGTACTGGTAGCCGCGGGCGGCGAGCCAGTCCACGTGGTTCGGCCAGATGATGGCCACGCGCCCGCCCGGCCGGCAGACCCGCTCCATCTCGGCCAGGCCGGCGTTGCCGCCGTGCCCCGGATCGGGAGTCAGGGCCGAGCAGGCGACAACCAGGTCGGCATAGTCGTCGGGCAGCGGCAGCCGGTCGAAGAACCCGTGCGTCACCCGGGCCCGGTCGCCGTGCTCGGCGGCTGCCAGCTTGCCCCGCAGGATCTGGCGCAGCGGCGCGGCGGGCTCGATTGCCACGACACGCTGGCCGCGCTCGATGAGCTCGAGCGTGAGCCGCCCCGTCCCCGCGCCGACCTCGGCGATTTGGCCCGCGTCAGCTGGCAGCCAGCCGACGACTCCGGGATGGAGCCGCTCGGCGCTGGCCAGCCGGTCATAGAGCTCCGGTTCGAGGCGGTACAGCAGTTCCCAGGCCAGGCCCGCGTCCGTGTGCGGGTCACCGTCTCCCCGCGGGACGAACCGGCTCGCCTCCTCGCGAGTGAACACGCGCAGGTCCCCAGGTGAGTAGCGCCTGGGCAGTTCCAGGCCTGCTCCGGCCGGAGCCTCAGGCTTGGTCACTGACTTCGGCCCAGTTCTTGTCTGTCTCCCAGACCCGGACCGAGCGCAGCAGCCCATCGGAAAGCTCTGGGCGCAGCCGCTCCCAGCAGGCGAGGGCCAGGTTTTCCGTGGTGGGGATTTGCCCCTTGAGCCACGGGACATCGGTATTCAGGTTCCGGTGATCGACGTCGTGAATGACCTGCCTGGTGATGACGTCCGACAGCATTTTGAGGTCCAGGACATAGCCCGTGGCCGGATCGATCTCGCCGGCCACGACCACCTCCAGGACGTAGTTGTGCCCATGCAGATTCGCGCATTTCCCGAACAGCCGCCGGTTCTCCTCATCCGACAGGTCCGGGTCGCACAGCTGATGCGCGGCATTGAACGATTCGCGGCGGCCGACAAGAGCGGTCATAGGCTTCGTCTTCTTTCGCGACTTTTTACTCACGATAGACCACGGCGCGCGCTTGTCGCAGAACGAGACCGCGGGGCGCGCGCTCCCGTTCGGGGGCACGCGGTGGGCTCAGCGGTGGCAGCCGCCGTCCTTCTCCGGCCGGATGTGCGGCCGGGAGATGTCGGCGGTGCCGCGCCAAGCGTAGGGATCGGTGCCCGCCACCAGCACGACGTCACGGCAGTCCCACTTGGCCACGTGCACGTCGTCGGGCGGGCGGGTCCACGGCAGTAGCGACTGCGCGCTCATGTAGTGGTTGACCAGCGCACGGCGCAGGCCGCTGCGTGCCATGTTGGGCAGCGAGCGGTGCAGCAGGTAGCCGTTGAATAGCAGCACCGATCCGGCGGCGATCTGCACCGGTACCGCGTCGCTGTCTGAGTACGGGAAGCCGGACGCCTCGACCGTGCAGTCGAAGCGCGGATCGTCCTGATCCCGGTCAGGATAGATCACGCCCGGCCGGTGCGAGCCCGGCAGCACCCAGAGGCAGCCGTTCTCCGTCGTGGCGTCGTCCAGCGCGATCCAGGCCGCGGTCAGCGACCGGTCCCTGGTGGGGATGAAGTACTCGTCCTGGTGCCAGGCTTGCCCCGGCTTGCCCTCCCCCTTGGTGAACAGCATCGACTGCATCGCCTTCACGTCCGGCCCGATCACCTCGGTGAGCGCCGCCACGACGGGCGGGTGCGCGAGCGCCTGGCGCATCAGAGCGGACAGCTTGTGCGGGAAATGGATGCAGGCATACCGGCGGATGACAGACTCGTCCGGTTCGCCCGGCGGCCCGGGCAGCATGCCGTCCACGGGCCCTCGCTCGCCACGGCAGATGCGTAGTGCCTCGCCGCGCAGGCTCGCGACCTCGGCGGGGCTGAAGGCTCCGGGCAAGATGGCGTACCCGTCGCGGGCGTAACTTCCCACCAGGTCGTGCTGAACTCGTTTCGAGGCCCGCGGCGCGCCATCGTGAATCTGCGTCATGGTGACAGCATCGCGTCGGCGATGACTAATTGACCAGGTCAGCAGGGAACGCGAACATGGACGATTGTGAACCTGTCCACGAGCCAGGTGGCTGCGATCGAGGTGACGGTGAGCCCGGCGCTCGCAGGCTATCCGCCCGGTTCCTGTTACGGCCCGCGTACGCTGACCGACTTCGAGCTGGTGTGGCTGGTCGCGGGAAGCGCGCGGTGGCGCAGCGTCGGCGGCGACCGCGGCTCGCCCGGTTCCGCGCCTGGCGACGTGCTCGGTCTCGGCCCGGGCGACATGCTGCTGATCCCGCCAGGCACCCGCGATGAGTTCCGCTGGGACCGCGAGGTGCCCACCCAGCACGGGTACGTGCATTTCGGCGCCGACCCTGGGCCGGCCGCCGAGCCGCTGCTGCGGCGCGGCCAGCTGCACGGACCGGCCGGCGGGCTGCTGGAGTTCCTGCTCTGGCTCGGTGAGGTGCAGGGACCAGGCTGGCGCGAACGCGCCGGGGAACTGGTCGCGCTGATCGCCAGCGTGCTCACGGCCGGCCCGCTTCCCGAGCCCCCGAAGCCCGAGCCCGCAGCGCTCGCGGCGGCGCTGGGTTACGTGTGCCGCCAGTGGGCCTCGGCCATGCGACCGTTGCCGCTGCACCAGCTGGCCGCGGCGGCGCATGTGTCGCCTTCCTACCTGAGCCGCGTGTTCCGCGCGCGGTACGGCTGCGGGCCGGGGACGGCCCTGGAGCTCGTCCGGCTGAGCCGGGCCCGCACGATGCTGACGCGCAGCAACCTGACCGTCGTCGCGGTGGCGCGGGCTTGCGGTTTCGCCGACCCGCTCTATTTCTCCCGGCGCTTCCGTGCGGCCTACGGGATCGCCCCGACCGTCTACCGGGATAACCCCGCGGCCGCCGTGCCCAGCGACCCGCCCGGGTTGCGGGCTCTGGCACGCCGCCTCCCGCCCGGGCTTTGACAGCTCCCTCGGCCCCCGTATGAAGCTCACCAGGATGGGCGGGCATATGCGGGTCTCGCGATCCGAGCCGTTGTCCCATCGCCGGGATCAGGTGACCGCGGCGCTGGGCCGCCGGCCGACCGCGAGCAGCCGCAGTTCCCGGGCGCGCTGTACGGCGGCGGAACGGTCGCGGACCTGAAGCTTGGCGTAGATGCTGCGGACGTGGGTGTTGACGGTGTTCAGCGAGACAGACAGTTCGCCGGCGATCTGCGGCCGGGACAGGTTGGTCGGCAGGTAGCGCAGCACCCGCAGCTCACCGGGGCTGAGCTGCCCGGCGGGCGGTTCCGGATAGGGCTGACGGGCCGGGGGCGACGAGCCGCGCAGCATGTCGAGTATGTCGGTGCGCAGCGCGGCGTGCTGCGTATGGCGCGGCGGCAGCGCCTCCAGCAGGTCCCGTGCGCTGGTCATCGCGAAGGGCAGGACCAGCCGGTCGGCTTCGGCCAGGGACAGCGCGCGCTCGGCGGCCTGGTTCGCCGCGCGCTGGTCGCCGAGCGCCTGGTGGGCGAGCCCGGCCAGCAGTTCGGCTTCCACGATGGTGACGTACCCGATCACAGGCGCGCCGCCGTCCCTGACCTCGCGCACCGCGCGCAGGGCGGCGGCCGGATCACCGTCGGCCAGGCAGATGACCGCGCGGGCGTTGCGGATCTCACCGGTGCCGGCCCGCTCGTCATCCAGTGCCGCGAGCGCGGCCCGGGCCTCGCCCGTCTGCCCGAGGCGGGCCTGGGTGGCCAGCCGCCAGCCGGTCACCTGGCTGGCCAGTGCGTGTGAGCCCGCCAGCTGCGATTGAAGGCGGTCAGCCGCGGTGAACTCCGGCAGCGCCTCGCCGTGGCGGCCGCGGCAAGCCTGCAGCATCCCGATCGTGTGGTGCAGCAACAGCCGGATGTCCGGTCCCGTGTCCTCTTGCCGGGCCCGCAGAGCGCGTCCCAGCCACCGCTCGCCCTCGTCGAACTCACCGGTCCAGATCAGCGTCCCGGTCAGCGTGATCAGCGCGGGCGCGATCACCCATTCGGCGCCCCAGCCGTACCGCTCGGCGAGCGCGATCGCCTCATGGCAGCGCCGCTGGGTAATGCCGAACGGCAAGATCTTCGACGCGAAGCCCAGCTGCGCCAGGCAGCTGACTTCGACATAAGGCCGGCCGATCTCCCGTGCCAGCGCGGCACCCGCGCGCAGGTGGCGTTCGGCATCGGCGAGTCCGCCCGGCGACCACGCCTCGGCGGTCCCCAGGTTCATCAGCGCCAGCGCCCGCAGGTCACTGCCCAGCGCGATGTCCTCGTCCGACTCTCCGCCTGGCGGCGAGGCCAGGAACTTGACCTGTTCCAGCACGCTGGTCAGGTGGCCGCGCCGCGTGGCCAGCGACACCTTCACCGCCGCGATCGCCACTCCCAGGCGGCGCCGGCGATCCGGCGGCGCCGTCTCGGCGTGCGCCTCGGCGACGGCCAGGTGGGCGGACGCCTCATCCAGGCGCCCCAGGATGTGGTCACTCATGGCGCGCACCAGGGCCAGCTCAGAGCCGTCTGTTCCCGGCGGGAAGGCCCGCAACAGCGCCCGGATGGTCTGTGCCTGACCGTCGAGGGTCAGGCTGAAGGAGTGGTCGGCGAGCAGCCGGGCGGCGGCGGCCCAGTCGCCGGCCTCCTGGGTGTGCCGGATGGCGTCGGCCAGCTGACCGTTCTCGGCGAACCATCCCGCGGCCCGCCGGTGCAGGGCGGGCACCTCTTCGGGCAGCGTCCGGCGCAGTTCCAGCCGCAGGAAATCCGACAGCAGGTGGTGGTAGCGGAACCAGGTCCGCCCGGGGTCCAGCGAGACCACGAACGCGTTCGCGTCCTCCAGGTCCAGCAAGATCCCTTCCGAGCCGGGGCGGCCGGTCAGCAGATCGGCCAGCTCGCCGTTGATCCGGTCCAGCAGGCAGGTGCGCAGCAGCAGGTCCTGCACGGCGGCCGGCTGGCAGTCGAGCATCTCGGCGATCAGGTATTCCGCGACCGTGCGGTCGCTGCCGGAGAACTCCGCCACGAACCGCTCCGGATCGGGGTGACGGGCCAGCGACAGCACCGCCAGTCGCAACCCCGCCGCCCACCCCTCGGTCCGCTGATGCAACAGGGCCATGCCATCCCCGGACAGGGCGATCCCCGAGGCGGCCAGCAGCGCGCGGGTCTCCCGCTCGGAGAACTGCAGCTCCGCTGCCCGGATCTCGGCCAGCTCACCGGCGAGCCGCAGCTGGTGCAGCCGCAGCCGCAGATCGTGACGGGTGGCCAGCACCGCGTGCGCCTGCGGTGGCAGGCTCACCAGCAGTCGCGACAGTTGCGCCACCGACTCGGGCGAGCTCAGCTGATGCAGGTCGTCGATGACCAGCGTGATGCCGCCGCGGGCATCGGCTAGCTCCGCGAGCACCCTGTCGGCCATCGCGACGGCATTGAACCCCGGCGTGGCGGCTGGCGGTTCGGTGTCGCCGGCCGTGCCGGCCGCGCGGCGCACCGCGTCGAGGAGGGCCAGCCAGAAGAGCTGGGTGTCGCGCTGGCCCGGCGGCACCTGCACGACGGCCAGCCGGCGCGGCTGGCCCGGACGGTCAGCCCACGCGCGAAGCAGGCAGGTCTTCCCGCTCCCGGCCGGCGCCGAGATGACCGTCACCTTCCTGGCGGCGGCCGCATCCAGGGCAGCAACGAGATCACCTCGGTCGATCCAGCCGGAGGTTCTCCGATCCGCCGTCACGCCTGCCCCCTGGTGCCCGCGCCAGGCAGCCTGCCATCGGGGACACACCTTCCTCGCTACCAGGCCAGCGCGCGTGCTGTCAACGGCCGGCCGTCCGTCGGGTGAGACCGCGTCACCGGAATCGGGTGATGACCGCTCACCTGCCTTGTGGCCATCCTGAAGTCGTCGCGAAGGAGGAATTCATGGGCGCGAAGGTAGCGATCGTGGCCGGTGCGGGCGGCGCGCTTGGCCACGCGACGGCGGTGACCCTGGCCGCCAGCGGCCTGACGGTGGTAGCGGTCGACCGGAATGAGCGCGGGCTGGGCGACCTTCCCGGGAACATTCGCCGCGAGGTGGCCGACGCCGCTGACCCCGCCGTGGTGACGGGGTTCATCGACCGGATCGCGGGCGAGGTCGGTCCCCCGAGCGTACTGGTGAACACGCTCGGGGCATTCCGCCCCGGAGACACGCTCAGCACGACTCCCGAGACGCTGCGGCTCATGATCGATGTCAACCTGGGACCCGCGCTGTGGCTGAGCCAGGCGGTGGCGCCGCATATGCGGCAGCAGGGTTCGGGTGCCATCGTGCACGTCACCTCCCGCCCAGGGATCGAGCCGACCGGCGGCATGGCGGCCTACAGTGCGAGCAAGGCCGCTCTTGTCCACCTGACACGGATCCTCGACATCGAACTGCGCCCGCACGGGATCCGGGTGAACGCGGTCGCACCGCAGCTGCTGGATACCCCCGGCAACCGGGCCACGTTCCCGGCCGAGATGCTGGCGCACGCGGTCGCGCCGGAGTCGATCGCCGGCGTGATCGGATTTCTCGTCAGCGACGCCGCCGCGCCAGTGAGCGGTGCGGTCCTGCCGGCATACGGCGCTTAGCGCCGGTCAAAGGACACCTCGACGCCGCGTCGTCGTGCCTGTACCGGAGCTGGCAGCGGCCTTAGGCTGCCTGGTATGCCGGACGCTGACCTGCCCGTGCCGGGAACCTTGCCCGCTGTCATCGGCGTGCGCGGGGCCCGGCAGAACAACCTGCGGGACATCGACGTGGACGTGCCGCTGTGGCGGACGGTCGCCGTTGTCGGGGTGTCGGGGTCGGGCAAGACATCGCTGGCCATCGGCACGCTGTACGCCGAGGGCATGCACCGGTTCCTTGACGGCCTGAGCACTTACAGCCGCCGGCGGCTGAGTCAGGCACAGCGGCCGGACGTGGACCGGATCGACCACCTGCCGCCCGCCCTGGCCCTGCGGCAGCGCCCGCCGGTACCGGGGCCGCGCAGCACGGTCGGCACCATGTCCGAGGTGCTCAACGTGCTGCGCCTGATGATGTCCCGGCTGGGTTCGCACCTGTGCCCGAACGGCCACCGCGTGGCGCCGTCGATCGACACGCTCCGCGAGGAGATCACCTGCCCGGTGTGCGGGGTGCGTTTCGAGCACCCCAGCGCCGAATCCTTCGCCTTCAACTCCTACGGCGCGTGTCCCGCCTGCCAGGGCCTGGGCGTCCGGTCCGAGGTCGACGTCGCCACCCTGGTTCCCGATCCGGACAAGACGATCGCCGAAGGCGCGGTACTGCCGTGGAACTCCGGCGGCCGTCGGCTGTCGATGTACGCGGCGGGCGAACTCGGCGTCCGGCTCGACGTGCCCTACCGTTCCCTGACCGATCACGAGCGCGACATCGTGCTGCACGGTGGGCCGGTGCGGCAGCAGGTGACGCTCCACTCGGGCCAGAACGGGCGGAAAGGGCGGACCGTAGAGTTGTCGGTCAACTACGACAACGCGGTCGCCGCGGTCGAACGCTCCCTGCGCAGCGATAACGAGCGCACCCGACGCCTGGTGCAGCGGTTTCTCGTCACCCGCGTCTGCTCTGTGTGCCACGGCGCCCGCCTGCGGCCCGAAGCGCTCGCTTCCCGGCTCAGCGGCCGCGACATCGCCGAGATCAGTGCGCTCACCCTAGACGCGCTGCGGAACTTCGCGGCCGGCCTGCCCGGGGGAATGCCCGCCGAGCTGAGCCGCCTGACGACCGGACTGCTCGCCGAGCTAGACGGCAGGCTCACGCCGCTGCTCGACGTCGGGCTGGGCTACCTGGCCCTCGACCGGGCCGGCGCCTCGCTGTCGACGGGGGAGCGACAGCGGATCGAGCTCACCTCGACGGTGCGCGCCAGCACCACGGGCATGCTGTACGTGCTGGACGAGCCGTCGGTCGGGCTGCACCCGAGCAACGTCGCCGGACTGCGCAAGACGCTCACGGCCCTGGCCGGGAACGGCAATTCCGTGGTCCTGGTGGAGCACGAGCGGGAGATTATCCGCTCCGCGGACTGGATTATCGAACTCGGGCCCGCGGCCGGTGCCAGGGGCGGCACGGTGATCGCCCAGGGCACCCCAGGCCAGCTGGAAGCTGACCCGCACTCGATCATCGGCCCGTTCCTGGCCGGGGCCGCGGCCGTGACCCGTGACCGTCCGGAGCGGCCCGGTCCCGGCGGGCAGATCGTCCTGGACGTCGGCGACCTGTACAACCTGCATGGCGTTACCGCCGCCTTCCCGCTGCACCGGCTGACCGCGCTGGCCGGGCCGTCCGGCGCCGGGAAGACCGCCCTGGTCCTGGACAGCCTCATACCGGCCGCGCGGGCACTGCTCGGCGCCTCCGCGCTGCCCGGTCACGTCCGTGGTCTGGACCTGGGTGACATCCGTCAGGTCGTCCAGGTCGACGCCTCGCCCATCGGCCAGAACGCGCGGTCAACCCCCGCGACCTACTCCGGGGCCTTCGACCAGATCCGCCGGGTATTCGCCGAGTCCGCGTACGCCCGGCGGCGGCGCTGGAAGCCCGGGCATTTCTCGTTCAACACCCGGGAAGGGCAGTGCCCTACCTGCCGCGGGCTCGGTGACATCGACCTCGACGTCCAGTATCTGCCTGACATCACCGTCCAGTGCCCGGCCTGCCACGGTGCCCGGTTCAACGACGCCACCCTGGCCGTCAAAGTCGACGGCCTGACCATCGCCGACGTGCTCGGCCTGACCGTGGACGACGCCCTGGAACGGTTCGCTGAGCGGACCCCGGTGCCCGCGGCGCTGCGACCGGTCAGCGAGGTCGGCCTAGGCTACCTGCGGCTCGGCGAGCCCACCCCGTCGCTGTCCGGCGGCGAGTCGCAGCGGCTGCGGATCGCCTCCCGGCTGCGCGCCAGCCAGCGCGGTGCGCTTTACGTCTTCGACGAGCCGTCCACCGGGCTGCACCCGCTCGATGTGGCCACGCTGGTCGGCGTGTTCGACCGGCTGCTCGCGGCCGGCGCCACGATCATCGTCATCGACCACGACCTAGACCTGCTCGCCGCCGCCGATCACCTTATCGACATGGGGCCGGGCGGCGGACCGGACGGCGGGCGCATCCTCGCGGCCGGCCCGCCGGAGCGCGTCGCGCGTACCCCGGACAGTGCGACCGGCCCGTGGCTGGCCGAGCACCTGCGCCTGGACATCCTCGCCGTCGGCTAGCGCCGGCCTGGCTGAGCCGGCCACAGAGAATCGCCGGGATCCGGTGATGACCTCTCACCTTGCCGGCGATGAGTCTGGCGTTCGCGGCAGGACTCACTTCGTTCTAAGGCAGGAGGCTGCGGTCATGAAAGTAACACTCACCGGTGCGACCGGATTCATCGGATCTCATGTGCTGGCCGATCTGCGCGAGCATGGCCACGAGGTCACCGCGCTGGTCCGCGACGATGCCCAGGCGGACTCCGTCGCCGCCCGCGGCGCCACGCCAGCGGTGGTCGACCTCTACGACCGGTCGGCTCTCACCAAGCTGCTCGGCACCGCGGACGGGGCTATCCACACGGCCAGCCCCGGCGACGCCACCAGCGCGAACCTGGATTCAGCGGTAGTCGAGGCGGTGACCAGCGCGTTCGCCGGCACCGGCCGGCCATACCTCCAGATCAGCGGCCTTTGGATCTACGGGGCCAACACTTCCATCACCGAGGAGTCCGCGTTCAGCGCGCCGCCGCTGGTGTCGTGGAAGGTGCCGATCGAACGTCGGGTGCTCGAGGCGACGGGAATGCGCGGCGTGGTTATCGTCTCCGGCGTCGCCTACGGTGACGGGGGCGGCGGGATTCCCGGGCTGCTCCTGGGCTCGCCGCGGGACGGATCCGGCCGCCTGATCATGCTCGGCACGGGCCAGCAGCACTGGCCCACGGTGCACGCCGCGGACCTGGCGGACTTCTTCCGGCGCGCGCTGGAAGACGCTTCGGCTCGCGGCCGCTACGTCATCGGCAGCGGAGCCCACCCGACCGTGGCCGAGCTGACCGAAGCGGCCGCGGCCGCCGTCGGCGCCCCCGGAGCGGTCCCCGGCTCCGATGAGGAAGCCCGGGCCCGCCTGGGTGACTACTTCGCCGAGGTCCTGCTGCTCGATCAGGGCACCGAAGCGGCCAGGGCCCGGGCCGAGCTCGGCTGGCACCCGTCCCGTCCGTCGCTCGTCGACGAGTTCCGCGCCGGCAGCTATCGCAAGTAAGCCTGGCGGCAAACCCAGATCCGTCCGAACGCCCGGTTAAGGAGAACATGCCCATGGACAACGAGCAGATCGTCCGGAAGGCCTATCAGATCGCCGAGGACAACGACATGGCGGGCTGGGCCGCGGCTTTCACCCCCGACGGCACGTTCACCGACGAGTCCATCGGTGTCACCTGGCGTGGCCCCGACGTCAGCGGCAACATCGTGGTAGTCCAGCTAGCCTTGCAGGGAACCCACCTCGGCCCGCTGCACCTGCCCTTCGGGACGCTGCCGCCGACCGGCAAGCGGCTGGACGCACCGTGCTGCGACCCGCCCTGTACATGATCCGGATCAGCGGACACCTCGGCGAGACCGTGCTGTCCGCGTTCCCCGCCATGACCCCGCACCACCACGGCGCGCACACCGTGCTCACCGGCCTGCTGGACCGGTCGGCCCTGTACGGCGTGCTGGCGGAGATCGACGCGCTCGGCCTGGACCTGGTTGAGGTCCGGCAACTCGCCCGGGACAGTGAGTCACCGGCTCGTGAATCACCGGCTCGTGAATCACCGGCTCGTGAATCACCGGATTCAGGCGACGCAAGGGACCAGGCTTAGCCCGCAACACAAGGAGACTGGCATGTCTGACGTGGCCGGCACCGCCGACCCCAGCGCCTGTTCGGCTCCGACTGCCAGCCGCTCGCGCAGCCGGGCCATGGCCCCCTCGAAGACCACGGGGTTCCCGTGTCGATGACCCGGGATCTCAGGTGGCCCGGCGCGCTGGCATCAGCGTCCTTATCCCAGTCATCCAGTGGCAGCGAGAGGTACACCGGCCCGGTCGGCGCGGCGGTCGCCAGCAGGATCGCCTTCGACAGGGACTGCGGGGCGTCCTGCGGGCGGGCCGGCTCGTGGCTCCACTTCACAGGTTCCCCCATCGCGTTGCCGGTGCCCGCCGCGGCGTGCAGGTTCACCAGCGCCGGCCTGCCCGTCGCCTGCGCGAAGCCGTCCGCCATCCCGATCGCCGCGCCCTCCTGCCGCGCCAGAATGTAGCGGAAATCGTCCGGCATGCCGCTCAGCAGCGGCAGCTCGTTAGAGCGGCTCTGTTACCGGCTAGCAGGTATCCAGCTGACCCGGCTAGCAGGTATCCGGCTGACCCGGCTAGCCGGACACCCGGATGGCCGCTGGCGTTGATGTGACCAGGCCGCAAGCTGCGAGATCGTCAAGGACGATGACACGTTTATCAAGGCGGTGGCGAAATGACGGACACGAATCGATGGCACTCCACGGAGCCCGGACGCACGGACTGGCGTGACCTCGCCACCTGCCGCAGCCTGGATCCTGACCTGTTCTTCCCGATCGGCACATCTGGTGCGTCGCTAACGGAGATCGACGCGGCCAGACGGGTATGCCAGGGATGCCCGGTGCTGACACCGTGCCTGCGCTGGGCGCTAGACCTCGGGCACGTTCACGGCATCTGGGGCGGTACTACCGAAGAAGAACGGCGCGCCCTGCGAAGTGTGCCGGCACAGCGCTGACCGGCCTCGTGCCAGGGTCAAATGGCCCGGCTTCCGTTGACGGCCAGCGGCCGCACAAGGAAAGGAATAGTGATGGCAGAGGCGAATAGCAGCGACGCCAGCACGACGGTGGCGGTGATCGGCGCGGGGATCATGGGATCGGCGATGGCCCGCAACCTGGTGACCGCAGGCCTGAACACGCGAGTATGGGACAGGTCAGTGACGGCGACCGGTCCGCTGGGTGAGGCGGGCGTGGAAGTCGCGGCGTCGGCGCGAGCGGCGGTGCGGGATGCGGGCGTGGTGATCACGATGCTGCCCACCGCGGACGCCGTCGAGTCCGTGATCTTCGACGGCGGTGTAGCCGACGTGTTCGCCGACGGATGCGTGTGGGCGCAGATGGGCACGATCGGGCTGGAAGCGACCCTGGGCATCAGGGACCGGCTGGCCGCAGAGCGGCCCGGCGTGATGCTCGTAGATGCCCCGGTGTCTGGCAGCAAAGGACCGGCCGAACAGGGGCAGTTGCTGATACTGGCGTCAGGACCCGCCGCGGCGGCCGGCCCCCTGCGCCCGGTGTTCGACATCCTTGGCCGTAAGACCGTGTGGCTGGGCGACGTCGGTCAGGGCAGCCTCGTCAAGCTCGTCGTCAATGCCTACATGTCCATCCTCATCGAGGGTGTGGCGGAGACCATGGAGCTAGCCGACCGCCTCGGCATCGGTCACCAGCAGCTCGCCGAGGCCATCGCGGGCGGCCCGCTGGACGCGCCGATCGCTGACGCCAAACTACACAAGATGGACCGTAGTGACTATGCCGCGGAGTTCCCGCTGGAGTGGGCGCTCAAGGACGTGGACCTGGCGATCGACGCCGCGGGCGGCGAGGCGCCGCCGCTGCTGGCCGCGCTGTCCGGTCAGTGGCATTCGGCCGTGGCCGCCGGGCACGGCCGCCAGGACATCAGCGCGGCCCGCCTGGCCCTGGCGACTCCGGATCGGACAAGCTAGCACGCGCAACCGCCGCTCACTGGATCCGCGGAGCGGCCAATGATGGCGAAGCGGGTCCATCCCCGGCACCGGTGGCCCTGATGGCGCTGGCGATCTCGGCCAGGTCGCCGTCCGTCAGATCCAGGTTCGCCGCGCGCAGCCAGCCGCTGACCTGCTCCGGTGAGCGGGCGCCGACGATGGCTCCGGTGACGGCGGGGAAGGACAGGGTCCAGGCGACCGCGATGGCAGCCTGACTCACGCCATGCCGCTCGGCGACCGGGCCGAGCGCGTGGGCCAGGGACAGATTGGCCGACAGCGCGGGCTCGGTGAAGTCGGGGTGGCCACGGCGCCAGTCGCCCGGGTCGAGGGTGGCGGCCCGGTCGGCGGTGAACGCACCGGATAGGAGTCCGGAGGCCATCGGGCTGTAGACGATCACCCCGGCCTGGTGCTCGCCGGCCCACGGCAGTACGTCATCGGCCGCGTCCCGGTGGATAAGGCTGAACGGTGGCTGGATAGCATCGACGTTCGCGATGCCCTCGGCTGCCTCCAACTGGCGCAGGTCGTGGTTGGACAGCCCGATGGCGCGGACCTTTCCTTCGCGCTTGAGGTCGGCGAAGGTCTGCCAGTACTCCTGGATCGGTGTGCCGTCATCGGCGGGCCAGTGCATCTGGTACAGATCGATCCGGTCCACCCGCAGCCGCCGCAGCGAGGCCTCGACCTCAGCGCGCAGGCTGGCCCGCGCCCCCACCCGGCGCGGCGCGGCTGACCGGTCGGCCGGGTCCCAGACCAGGCCGCCCTTGGTGAACACATAGGGCCGGTCCGCTTCGGGGATGTCGGCCAGCGCGGCCGCCACCATTTCCTCCGAATGCCCCAGCCCGTACACCGCGGCAGTGTCGATCCAGTTCACCCCGGACTCGACGGCCGCGCGGATGGCGGCGATTGACTCGGTGTCGTCCTGGCTGCCCCAGGCATAAGCCCAACCGCCCCCGCCAATAGCCCAGGCCCCGAACCCCGTCCGGGTCAGGTGCATGTCAGTACGGCCCAGACGGGTCGTGGGCAAAGAGTCAGCCATCGTCGTTCTCCTTGTCGTCGATCATGGGGGAGTAATTGACGGCACCTCGACGTCGCCCGGCGGCGTACGCCTAGTGGTCAATTAGCCTCGCCGGTCGGCTGCCGAACGGCATCGCCGCCAGCGCCCCTCCTCCCTGGGCGTTGGCTGCCGTCCCCGCGTTACCGCTAGCAGGTAGCGGATCCGGACGCTTGCCGTAAGGACAGCGCCGCGCCGATGCGCGAACATTAACGACAGCGCGGAAAGTCGGAAACGACCGGAATGGAAGGGCGCGGGCTCGTGGGCGGTAAAGACCAGGCACGGGAAAACGGACAACACGCAAGCGCGCTGCTGCCGAGAAAACAGCTTGAATTCGCCGAGTTTCCGGACTGTCCTGACCTGAGTTCGCCTGCCTCGGCGGTCGGCAACGCGTCGCGTGCGATGTCTGTCACAACCTGGTGCTCGTGATCAATAATCGGGGTGTGGCGACATCACCAGAGATACCCGCAGCGCAGGAGGACCGGCACGCCCCCCGGGTCGTGCTCGCCGACGACGACGTACTGCTGCGTGAAGGCCTGGCTAGTTTGCTGGGTCGTTCGGGGTTCGATGTCGTCGGCCAGGCCGGTAACGGTGTCGAATTGCTGGCCCAGGTCCGTGCGGCCCGGCCGGAGGTGGCGGTCATCGACATCCGGATGCCGCCTCAGCATGCCACCGAGGGGCTGGAGGCTGCACGGGTGATCCGCGCGGAGCTGCCCGGCACGGCGATCATCGTGCTGTCCGCGCATGTCGAGATAGAAGAGGCGATGGAGCTGCTGGCCGGCGGGGAGGGCACCGGCTATCTGCTCAAGAGCCGGGTCACCGATGTGGCTGAGTTCATCGAGACGGTGGGGCGGATCGCGGCGGGGGGCTCTGTAGTCGACCCATCGCTCGTGCAGGAGCTGATCAAGGCACGCAGGCGGCGTGATCCGCTCGATGTCCTGTCGCCGCGGGAGCGTGAGGTGCTCGCCCTGATGGCCGAGGGCGCGTCCAACGGCGGCATCGCCCGCCGGATATTCGTCACCGAGGGCACGGTGGAGAAGCACGTGCGCAGCATCCTGACCAAGCTCGATCTGCCGGAGAGTGAAACCGAGCACCGGCGGGTAATGGCGGTCCTCAGGTTCCTTGAAGCCCGCTGAGAATCCGCCAGCGGACGTGGCCCCCATCGTCCGGCCGGGCGGCGCTACGGCTGGCTGGAGCCAACTTATTCCTGCTGGCAGGTAGACGGGTTGGGCGTTGGCCTGGAAGACACCAGGGGACCCGGCCGCGAAACTGGACAGTATGCGGCACGAGGGTCACTAAGCCGCAAGGGTGGAAGGAAGCGAGGCAAGAACCATGACGGAGATTCTGACAGCAACGACGTCGCTTCCCGGACGGCAGGCACCAGGCACGTTCGAGACCTTCCGCGCCGCGGCGCTGTTCGCATCGAGCTTGCAGCCGTCCGGGTCGCCACCCGCTGAGCAGGTCCGGCGGGCCGTCGCGACGACGCTGCGGCGCCTGGGAAGCAGCGGCTGTACGGCACGGACGGCGGCCGAGTTTGGTGACCACCCGGATACCGCGGTAGTCAGGATGCGCTGGGCGCTGGCGACCATTCGAGCCGCCTACCCGCCGACGATGACCCCGACTACCGGCCCGCCAGCACTTGTTTTCGCGAGCTGATCGTGGCATCAATTGTGAACCTGGGCATCTCCCACCGGATCGCCTCGCCGGAGATACTCGAGAAGCTGGCCATTCCGTCGCCGCAGCGAGGCGACGTCCTGGCCCGGCTGTGCGCCGTGCCAGCCATCGACGAGGCGGTCGTCTTGTGCACCTGCAACCGTGTCGAGGTCTACATGGCCGTGCACGGCCCGGCCGGACCGGCCGCCCGGGCGGCCGCGGACGTACTGGCCGCCCGTGGACAGGTCGCGACCGACGAGATCCTGCGGATGGCCCGCATCCGCGTCGGCGGGGCGGCCGTCGAGCACTTGTTCACGGTCGCCTGCGGACTGGATTCGATGGCCGTCGGCGAGGACCAGATTGTGGCCCAGATCAAAGACGCGGCCCGCGTGGCCGTTGCCGCCGGCACCACCGGTCCTGTCATCACCGGCCTGGTCGACGCAGCGCTACGTGTCAGCAAGCGGGCCCGCACGCAAACCACGATCAGCACCGAAGGCATCTCGCTTGCCCGGGCCGGCCTTGAGCTCGCTCATGCGAACCTAGGCGGGTTCGCCACTCGCCATGCCGTCGTTGTGGGCACCGGCAGCACGGGCAAGCTCGCCGTCCGGCTGCTCCGCGAGGCCGGGGTGGGGCGGCTGTCCGTGGTCAGCCGGAGCCAGGAGCGAGCCGCCGAGGTAGCCGCGGGGGCGCACGGAAGGCCCTTGCGGACCAGCGACGTTCCCGAGGCGCTCACCGACGCAGACATCCTGGTCACCGCCACCGGAGCCGTCGCTCCCGTCGTGCTCGCCGGCCAAGTCCGTGCCGCCCGGGCGCTGACCGGCCGATCGCCGCTGTTCGTCCTCGACCTGGGTATGCCGCCCGATGTCGAGCCTGCCGTCGGGCAGCTGGACGGCGTCACGCTCGTCGACATCGCCGCACTCGGCCGCCACTTGGCCGGCCGGGCGATGCCGGGCCAGGTTCCGAAGGCCCGCGCCATCGTCGCCGCCGAGGCCGCGGCATACCTCGACCGGCGGAAACAAGCCATCGCGGCGCCTGTCATCGCGGCGATGCATGCGCGGATCAGGCAACTCGCAGAGGCCGAGCTGGCCCGGCTGCGCCATCGGCTCCCGGATCTCAGCGAGGAGCAGCAAGCCGAGATGGCGACCACCGTCTACCGGATCTTGCGCAAGGTGCTGCACCAGCCGACAGTGCGGGCCAAGGAGTTCTCCGCCGGCCCCAGCGGACCTATTTATCTCGACGCGCTGCGCCAGCTCTTTGACCTCCCTGCAGAAGAGGCCGGGACCTGAGGGTCCGCTAGCGGATCGCGGTCCCTGGCGGAATTCCTGCTAGCCGCAATGCCGCAACAGGTTATACCTGGCACTATGATCTCGTGTCCATGCGGTGCCTGCTAGTTGATGACAGCGACGCCTTCCTCGCCGCCGCGAGCATTCTCCTTGAGCGAGAAGGCATGGTGGTGGTGGGCCTGGCCTCGAACAGTGCCGAGGCACTCCGGCAGGCCAGGGCGCTGCGGCCGGACGTCATCCTCGTCGATATCGGGCTCGGGGACGAGAGCGGCTTTGACCTGGCCCGGCTCCTGGCCCAGGACGCTCAGAGTCGTAATGTCGAAGTGATCTTGATTTCGGCGCTTGCCGAAACCGACTATGCAGATCTGATCGCCGAAGCCCCGGCGGCCGGATTCTTGGTGAAGTCAGAGCTCTCGGCACAGGCGATCGGCCGGATCCTCGACAATACCGTGTGAAGGCGGCCCGGTCCTTTCGGGCGGGGTGCATCACGCCCCTCAGGCCATGCGGGTGGAAGGCGCGAGCAGGCCCAGGGCGCGGGCCCGTTCTACAGCGCCCGCACGGCGGTGCGCGCCGAGCTTCTCGTACACGTGGCGCATGTGCGTCCGGACGGTGTTCACCGAAACGGACAGCTGGTCGGCGATCTCTGGTGCGGACAGGTTTGTGGGCAGGTAGCGCAAGATACGGGTCTCGCTGCCGGTGAGCGGCTCTACCAGCGAGGGGGACGATCCAAGACCCTCCTGATCCTGAGCGGGTGCCGCCCATCCAGACGTCCCTGGGGCCCAGCCCAGGACCAGCAGGTCGAGAACCTCCGCGATCAGGGCGGCGTGTGCGGTGCGCTGCCTGGCGTGTCGTTGCAGGAGCTCAGGCGCTGGGCTGAGGACGAATGCAAAGACTGCGCCGTCGCGTTCGGTCAGGTCGAGCGCGTGCTCGAGAGCGCGCCCGGCCGCGGCGGTGTCGCCGAGCGCGTCGCATGTCATCGCCTCCAGCAGGAAGGCCTGAATCACCCAGCCGCCATTTGTCACCGGGACGGAGCCGTTCAAGACGGGCGCGAGCGTGGCGGCCGCCGCCCGCGGATCGTCCTGGGCGAGTCGCAGTGCCGCCACGGCGATGCGTATCTCGCCGCGTTCGAGCTGCTGCTCGTCCAACTCGGTAAGGGCTTGCTCGGCGTGACCGGTCTCGCCCAGCCGCACGAGGACTTGCAGCACGTGCGCTTGCATAAGCATCGTGGCCGGATGCTCGGTGATCAGCCGCCCGGCGGGTTGCACGGTGGCCCGGAAGGCGGCCAGCGCCTCAGCGTCACGGCCGTGCGCGAGCGTGAGCATCCCGCGAGCCTGGCGGAGCAGCAGGCCGGCAGCCGGCTGGGCCTCGGGCCGAAGCACCCGCTCGGCGTGGTCCAGCAATGGCTCTGCCTCCTCGAGCCGCATTTGCCAGACTTTGGTGACCGCGAGAGTCAAGTAGGCGACGGCAACGGCGGGCTCCTCGGTCCAGCCGTGCCGCTGGGCTAGTTCGGTCGCCTCCGTGCTGCGCTCCTGCGCCAGCGCGAACGACCGGAAGCTCGCGGCCCACGCACTGTGCGCCAGGGCAGCGGCCTCGAGGAAGGGCCGCCCGATCCGGTGCGCCAGGGCGACACCTAGGTTGAGATGCCGCTCCGCGTCTTCGGCGCGAAGAACCCAGAGTTCGGCCGCGCCTAGGCTCACTAGCGCCAGTGCCCGCAGATCATCGCCGACCCCGTTCACGACTAGCGCAGCGTCCGCGCCCGTCGCGGGGGCTAGCAGCCGCTGCGCCTGCTCGACCACGACGGAGAGGTCGCCGCGTTCGGCGGCAACGGACAAGCACGAGTTGGCGAGCAAGACCTCGAAGCACTCACGCCGGCCCGCTGGCACCGACGCCGATCCGCCGATAGCGAGGGCCAGATGCCGCTCCGCTGCCTCCAGTGATCCGCGGGCCACCTCATCGCACGCCACGAGCGCGGCCAGTTCCGCGTCGGCCGTTTTGGTGCCCTCCGGGAATCCGGCTAGGAGCCCGCGCACGGTGGCGCCTTGGCCCTCGAGGACAAGTTCGAGCATGTGGTCCGAAAGCGAGTGAATCGCCAGGCCCCAGTCCTGCGCCGCCTGGGCGTGGCGCACCGCCTCGACCACGTGTCCGTGCTCGGCGTACCACCGCGCAGCGGCACCATGCAGCGCGGGAAGCTCGCCCGGCGCACTGCACCGCAGCTCGCGCCGCAACAGCTCGGCGAACAACTGGTGATAGCGGAACCAGGATCGGTGCGCGTCCACCGACACCACGAACGCGCCAGCCCGTTCCAGCTCCTGCAAGATTCGTTCTCCACCTGAACCTCCGCGCAGGACGTCGGCCAGCGGGCCGCTCACCTGCTCGAGCACTGAGGTCCTCAGCAGGAGCTGCCGAACTTCCTCCGGTTGCCGCTCCAGCACCTCGGCCATCAGGTACTCGGCGACCGTGCGCTCGCTGCCAGAGAATTCGGCTGCGAACCGCTCCGGATCCGGATGCCCAGCCAGCGACAGCGCGGCCAGCCGTAGCCCGGCCGCCCAGCCCTCTGTCCGCTCATGCAGAATCGTCAGCGCCGAATCCGGCAACGCCACTCCGGCCGCCTCCAGCAGCTCCCGTGCCTCATCGAGCGTAAACCTGAGGTCGGCGGCACGGATCTCGGTCAGTTCGCCCTCCAGCCGCAACCGGTGCAGACCCAGCCGCACTTCCCGGCGGGTGGCGAACACGACCCGCAGTTCGGCCGGCCCGCGCGTGACCAGCAGCTCCAGCTGACGTAGGGCCTCGCTGGCGGACAACTCGTCTATATCGTCGATTACCAGCCAGATCCGCTCCGGCAGCGAGCGCAGATCCGCCAGCAGCCGCTCGACCACGGCCCAGCCGTCCGGGTCCGGCGGCCCCGTCACGGCCCGCACTAGCGTGCCGCCGGCTGTGGTGCCCCGTAGCGCGTCGGCCACCGAGCTCCAGAATCGCTGGTGGTCACCCCCCCAACCCTGCACCGAGACCCAGGCCGCCCGGTCGGCCAGCCCCGCCTCACCGATCCAGGACCGCAGCAAAAAGGTCTTCCCGCTCCCGGCCGGCGCCGCTATCTGGGTGACGCGCGCGGCTGCTCCGAGCCGTGCGAACAGTCTCCGGCGGAGGACCATCCCTCCGCTAACGGCAGGGACAGCAGCGGGCTCGGCATCGTCGGTCTGGGTTCGGAGGGCAGTTCTCATGACGCTCACTGTGAGATCGACAGCTTTCACTACACGTATTGCCCACGATCGCCGAGGGGAGTGGCACTGGCTTCCCGGCAGGCATCAAACCCGCCTACCGGCTAGCAGGAACTCCTCAGCGCACCGGTCCGAACGAGCCGGGTCGTACCGGTGACCGGAGTCCCGTGATTCCAGCTGGCAGGTAGCCGAGCTGGCCGCTGGCCGGGAAGACGCGAGCGGAGGCGGGTCGTGAAGCTAAACAGCATGTGGCGTGATCGTCAGCGAACCGCTTCGGCAGTGCGGCGGATCAAGGGTGCTTTCTTAAGCAGCATGCCGAATTGCCGCCGTTTCCACATATCTCGTTGCCATGTACATGAAAAGGATGGTCGCCAGCATGGTTGCAGTTAGCAGGAATTCGGCTAGTCCGGCTACCTGGAGGGGATGAATGGCGGCTGGCGAGGATGACCGTCGGGCCGCGCAGCGTAATCGTTGAGTGACAGTGTGACACTCAAGGAGGACAGCAAATGGGGCATGCCATCACAAGCCAACCGGAACCGGTGGCAGTCGCTGCCGCCCCCGCATGGGCGACGGAAATCCGCAAGTACGCCGTCGAGGCGATCGGGTCGTTCTTCCTGACCTTCGTCGTCGTGATGAGCGTGCTCAGCCACAGCGCGTTTACCCCGCTGGCGGCGGGCGCGGCCCTGATGGTCATGATTTACGCTGGCGGCCACATCTCCGGCGGCCATTACAACCCGGCCGTCACCATGGCGGCGCTGGTGCGCCGCCGGATCGGGCTCGCCGAGGCCGTCGGTTACTGGATCGCGCAGGTAGCCGGCGGCGTGATCGCCGGGTGGATCGGCCGTGCCGTCGTTAATCCCGCGGCAGTCACCACCCTGACCCTGTCCGGTCATGCCGAGCCGGCCGCCGCGGTGGCGGAACTGGTAGGCACCTTCGCCCTGTGCTACGTGATGCTCAACGTGGCCACCAGCAAGGATCAGTCAGGCAACGGGTTCTTCGGGCTGGCGATCGGATTCACCGTCACGGCCGGCGCCTTCGCTGCTGGCGGTATCTCCGGCGGCGTGTTCAACCCGCAGGTCGCGCTCGGCGGGGCCACCGGCGGCGTGTTCGCCTGGTCGACGATCTGGATCTACGTGGTCGTCCAACTCGGCGCTGGCATCATCGCGGGGCTGGCATTCCTGATGCTCAGCCCCAGCGACCGGGTGCCGCGCACGTACACCGGCGGCCCGAACCACATCATCAGGCACGCCAGGTCCAGGCCGGTGCCGGCACCGCGTGGCGATGACCCGCCAACGACCCCTGGCCCATCAGGCACCAGGGTTCCATCGAGTAAGGAGACAGGAGTATGACCAGCACGCAACCGCAATCCAATCCGGTCCAGACGACGGATACCGGGATCCCGGTCCAGAGCGACAAGTACTCGCTCACGGTCGGCGCGGGTGGCCCGATCCTGCTGCAGGACAGCTACCTGATCGAGCAGATGGCCAACTTCAACCGGGAACGGATCAAGGAGCGGCAGCCGCACGCGAAGGGCAGCGGCGCTTTCGGCCGGTTCGAGGTCACCGGCGACGTCAGCGCCTACACCAGGGCCGCGTTCCTCCAGCCGGGCACTGAGACCCGGATGGTGGCCAGGTTCTCCACGGTGGCCGGTGAGCGCGGCTCACCCGACATGTGGCGGGACCTGCGCGGTTTCGCGCTGAAGTTCTACACCACCGAGGGCAATTACGACATGGTCGGCAACGACACGCCGGTGTTCTTCATGCGGGACCCGATCCACTTCCAGAACTTCATCCGGTCGCAGAAGCGGCTGGCGAAGGTCAACCTGCGGTCGAACGACATGCAGTGGGACTTCTGGACGCTGCTGCCGGAGACCGCGCACCAGGTGGTCTGGCTGATGGGCGACCGCGGCTTCCCGAGGACCTACCGGCATATGAACGGGTACAGCTCGCATACCTACATGTGGGTCAACGCGGACGGCGTGCAGTCCTGGGTCAAGTATCACTTCATCAGCGATCAGGGCATCGAGTTCCTGACTCAGGCCGAGGGCGACCGGCTGGCCGGCACCGACCCGGACTTCCATACCAAGGACCTGTATGAGGCGATCGAGCGCGGGGAGCACCCGAGCTGGACGCTGAAGGTGCAGATCATGCCGTACGAGGACGCCAAGACCTACCGGTTCAACCCGTTCGACATCACCAAGGTCTGGCCGCACGGCGACTACCCGCTGATCGAGGTCGGCAGGATGACCCTGGACCGCAACCCGGTCGATTACCACACCGAGATCGAGCAGTTGGCCGTCGCGCCGGCCAACCTGGTGCCCGGCATCGGGCCGAGCCCTGACCGGCTGCTGCTCGGCCGGCTCTTCTCCTACCCCGACGCGCACCGTGACCGGCTCGGCGTGAACTTCACGCAGATCCCGGTCAACGCCCCGATCTCACCGGTGCACGCCTACAGCAAGGACGGGGTAGGCCGGGTCCACAACGTCACCGACCCGGTGTACTTCCCGAACTCCAAGGGGGGCCCGCAGGCCGATGTTGAGCACAACCCGCCGCCGAGCTGGTACTCCGACGGCGAGATGGTGCGCACCGCCTACGAGCTGCACGCCGAGGATGACGACTGGAGCCAGGCCGGCACGCTGGTCCGCGAGGTGCTGGACGACGCCGCACGGGACCGGCTGGTCAGCAACATCGTGGGAGCACTGCTCGCTGGCGTGACCGAGCCCGTCCTCCAGCGCGCCTTCTGGTACCTCGGCAACGTCGACAAGACCCTCGGCGAAAGGGTCGAAAAAGGCGTCCGCGACGGGCAGTCCTGAGCGTCGATTAGTTCCGATGGCCGGGCCCGGCGTCAAGCGGCGCCGGGCCCGGCCACCACCCACCTGACATCAGGAGGCAGTCATGTACGGCGAGGGACAGACGGCGGCCGGAGTAACGGTTCCCGATACCAAGCTGGCTCGCGATGCCACTGAGCTAGTGCGAGATTCAACCACCGACCTGATTTTTGACCATTCCCGGCGGGTCTACTGGTTCGGCAGCTTGCAGGGCCGCAACCGAAACCTCAGCTTCGACCCCGAGCTGCTGTATATCGGGGCGATGTTCCACGATCTGGGCCTGAACCCGGAGCATCGCGGCAGCGGGCGGCGTTTCGAGGTGGACAGCGCCAACGAAGCCCGCCGCTTCCTGCAGGGCCACGGCGTGCCCGAGGACAGCATCCGCCGGGTGTGGACCGCGATCGCCTTGCACACCACGCCCGGTGTCCCGGAGTTCATGGAACCCGAGATCGCCCTGGTCACCGCGGGAGTCGAGTACGACGTGCTCGGCATCGGCTACCACGACGTGAGCGACAACGACCGGGCGGCCGTCACCGCACTGCACCCGCGGCCAGACTTCAAGCGCCGCATCCTGCAGGCGTTCACCGACGGCAACGCGGCCAAGCCCGAGACCACGTTCGGCAACGTCAATGCGGACGTCCTGCAGCGCTTCCTGCCCGGCTTCAAGCGCGCCAACTTCGTGGACATTATCGAGAACTCCGACTGGCCGGAATGAGCAGATTGGAATCACCCGTTCTGGCTGGTGTCACTCATCCTTCGCGATCGTGAGCGACAAGCCGCACGCCGTCATTGTCTGGGACACCCGAAACGGCGCCTGAGGTCAGATCCGCATGCCGGGTCGTGCTGGCCGACGACGACGTCCTGCTGCGTGAAGGCCTGGCCAGCCTGCTTGGCCGTTCTGGATTCGAGGTCGTTGGCCAGGCCGGGACTAGTACTGAACTGCTCGACCTGGTCCGTTCGCTCCATCCGGAGCTAGCGATCATCGATATCCGAATGCCGCCGACGCAAGACACCGAGGGCCTGCGGGCGGCGTGGGTGATCCGCGACGAACTTTCCGGAACGGCGATCGTCATACTGTCCGCGCACGTCGAGGTGGACGAGGCGATGGAGCTGCTGGCGGGCGGAGACCGCGTCGGCTACCTGCTGAAGGCCCGGGTTACCGATCTGGCGGATTTCATCGAGACGGTCGAGCGGATCACCGCGGGCGTTGGCCCGCGCCGGCTGGGACACCGACGTGATCTTGATTTCCGATTCATCGGTCAAATAGGGCAGTTTCCCAACGTCAGCACACCGGTCCTGTGGGCAGCGTTCACCGGGCCGGCTTTGGACATGGCCGCGCAGCCCCGCTTCCCTGGTGGCGGTGGGGGGACCGCGCGAGTGGCCAGGACAGGCGAACTGCTGACATTGCTGGCCGCTGGGCGCAGGGCTAGTGTGACTCTGTGAACGTGCCAGATGCCAGCGCCGGTCCCTCCGGCAGCGGGGCGGGCGGCGATCCACCTGATCAGGCGCGCCTAGGTCAGCTGGCCGACGAGCAGGCAGCGCTGCGGCGGGTGGCGACGCTGGTGGCCCAGGCCACTCCGCCGGAGGCGGTGTTCGCCGCGGTCGCCGGGGAGGTCGGGCAACTGCTCCCGGTCGATTCGGCGTCCCTGTGCCGCTACGACCCCGATGGCATGCTTACCTTCGTCAGCCAGTGGGGCGGTGCCGCGGTCAGTTTTCCGGTGGGCAGCAGGTGGGCGCTTGGCGGCCGTAACCTCGGCACGCTCGTCTTCCAGACCGGCCGGTCGGCCCGGTTCGACGGCTACGCCGAGAGCTCGTCCGGCGCGATCAGTGCTGGGGTCCGCAAGGAGGGCTTGCGCTCGGCGGTCGGGACGCCGATCGTCGTTGAAGGCCGTCTGTGGGGCCTGATCGCCGCGGGCTCGACCCGGGAGCAGCCTCTGCCGCCGGACACCGAGACGCGGCTGGCCTCTTTCACCGAGCTGGTAGCGACGGCGATTGCGAATACCGACGGCCGCGCGGCCCTGGCCCGGCTGGCAGAGGAGCAGGCGGCGCTGCGGCGGGTGGCTACGCTAGTGGCCCGGGTGGCTCCGCCCGAGGAGGTGCTCGCGGCGGTCGCGGAGGAGGTTGGCGGGTTGCTGGAGGTCGACTACACCGTCCTGATCCGGTCCGATCCGCAGGACAAGATCACGGTCGTCGGCGGGTGGACTGCTTCCGGTGCCGTTCTGCCGAGCCCGGTCGGCAGCCGGTTCGACGTCGGCGGCCGGAACGTGAGCACGCTGACGCTGAGGACGGGCCGGCCTGCCCGGCTGGACGCCTACGTCGACGTCACGGGCAGCATCGGAAACACTGGCGCTCACGGCTGGGGCTTCCGCTCGTCGCTGGGCGTGCCGATCAGTGTCGAGGGGCGGCCGTGGGGTCTCATCCTCGTGGCCTACACCCGAGACCAGCTGCTGCCGGCCGACACCGAGACGCGGCTGGCCTCTTTCACCGAGCTGGTGGCGACGGCGATTGCGAATAGCGAGAGCCGTGCCTCGCTGGCCCGGCTGGCTGAGGAGCAGGCGGCATTGCGGCGGGTGGCGACGCTGGTCGCTCGGGGGGTGGCGCCGGCTGGAATCTTCTCGGCCGTCAGTGACGAGGTCGCTCTCCTGTTCGATGCGCAGGCGGGAGTTCTCAAGTTCGCGGACGACGGCCCGGCGGCTGTCTTTGTCGGGGTCTCGGGGTCCCTTGATCTTCCGGTCGGGACGCGGTGGAAGTTCCAGCCGGGGATGGCGTCGGCGGAGGTCTATCGCACCGGGCGCTCCGCGCGTGTCGACGCGATGGACTGGTCGTCGGGCGGCGAGCCCGTCGCGAGAGCCGCGCGCCGCCTGGGTGTCGTCTCGAATGTCGGGAGCCCGGTGGTGGTGGAGGGCCGTCTATGGGGCGCGATGGTCGTTGCATCCGCCGAGGAGTTGCTGCCGTCCGGTTTGGAGGGACGCCTGGAGAAGTTCACCGAGCTGCTTGCCACCGCGATCGCGAATGCGGAGAGCAGGTCGGAGCTGGCGGCGTCGCGCCGGCGGATTGTCGCCGCGTCGGATGAGGCGCGCCGCCGGATCGAGCGTGATCTGCACGACGGTACCCAGCAGCGGCTGGTCTCGCTCGGACTGGCAGCGCGCAACGCCGAGGCCGGTGTCCCCGCCGACCGGGCCGACCTGCGAGCCGAGTTGTCCCGCATCGCGGCGGGACTGGCCGACGCGGCAGCGGAACTGCAGGAGTTGTCGCGCGGGATCCATCCGGCGATCCTTTCTGAGCGCGGTCTGGGCTCGGCGCTGCGAATGCTCGCCCGCCGTTCCGCAGTACGGGTCGACCTTGATGTCACGATGAATGCGCGGTTCCCCGAACCGGTCGAGATCGCGGCGTACTATGTGGCGTCCGAGGCGCTGGCAAACGCGATGAAGCACGCGGAGGCCTCGCGCATTGAGATTTCGCTTACCACGTGTCCTGGCAGCCTCTTGCTGTCGATCCGCGACGACGGGATCGGCGGGGCCGATCCCGCACGCGGATCTGGCCTGGCCGGGCTCGCCGACCGCGTCGAGGCTCTGGGCGGCTCGATCCAGCTCCGCAGCGCAGCCGGGGCCGGGACGCAGATCACCGTCGATCTTCCACTCGAGTACGAGCTGGCTCAGGGCACCGGTTGACGTGCCCGGGGCCAGAGGCGCGGGTCCTGGCCGGCTCGGTCACCGCCACCTCAGCGGTGCTCCCGTCACTCGTCCTGCGGCGAGCCGGACGGTGGCGTCCGCGGGCAGCGGCAGGAAGTCCAGCGTGCGGTCGTGGATGGCGGCGATGATGGTGGTGCCGGGAAGGGCCGAGCGGAGATTCTCCAGCAGGGCGCGAGCCATGTGGTGGTCTAGGCCCTCGGTCGGCTCGTCGAGCAGCAGCACGCCGGGGCGGCGCAAGTAAGCCTGGGCGACGCTAAGCCGGCGTCGCTGGCCGCCGGAGAGCCCCTCGCCGCCCGGGCCGAGCTGCGTGGCCAGATCTACCTGCCCGGCCAGCACAGCCACCTCCATGGCCTCACGCAGTTCATCAGCTCCGGCATCGGGCCGGGCTAGGTGGAGGTTTTCCGCGACGGTGCCGCTGAGCAGCCGGCTGTCCTGTTCCACCAACGTGATGCCGGCGACGAGATCTTCATATCCGAGCCTGTGCAGGAAGGTCCCGCCGATCCGGACCGTGCCGGCCATCGGCGGCAGTGCACCCGCCAGCACCCGCAGCAGCGTCGACTTGCCTGCCCCCGAGGCGCCCGTCAGCACGGTAAAGCCACCGTCGGGCAGGTCGAGCCCGCCGATCCAGAGCGCCGGATCGTCTCCCATGCCGGCCACCAGCGCGCGGACTTCGATGTCACCGCGGGCCCAGGCGGCGCTTCCCAGCGCTCGCGGCCGCTGCGCCGCCTGGTCAGCGGGCGCCTGACGGGTGCCAAGCCCGGTCATCTCGTTAAGCCGCCGCCACGCGGCGAGGGCCTGACCCGCTGCGGGGCCGGCGGCGGCGAGTGACCCGGCCACCTCGAACATTGTCATCGTCAGCAGCGCGGCAAAGGCCAGTATCGCGGGGGACAGGGGCCGGGCACCCAGCCCGGCCCCGTTCGCCAGCACCGCGGCCACGGCCACGGCGGTAGCCAAGTCGGTGCCGAGCAGGCCGGCCCCTTCACGAGCGGACCACCGCCGGCGCGGTGCGTCGGTGGCCCGGAAGCGCTCGGACAGCTCGGCCAGCGCACGCGGGCCGGCGCCGTAGGTGGCGATCTCCAGCCGTCCGTCCAGCACCTCCACCAGCCGGGCCCGGGCGGCCGCCCGCGCGCGGGCCAGTTCCCCGCCGGCCCGCCGGCCCCGTCGGCCGGCGGCCAGATCGCCGGCGAGCGTCACGGCGATGCCGAGGCCAGTCACCACGGCGAACGCCGGCCGGATGAGCGCGAGCACCGCCAGGCAGGCCGCCCCGGCGATCGCGGCGACCACCGTCGGTACCGCGACGGCGAGGACGACGCGGTCGAGGGAGTCGATGTCCGCCTGGACCCGGTCCAGGAGGTCGCCGCTGTGGAACCGGCGCAGCTGCCGGGGCGCCATTCGCGTCGCCGACGCGAATACCCGGGCCCGCAGTCGCGCCAGCACCTGCAGCGTCGCCCCATGCGTGGTCAGCCGCTCACCGTACCGCGCGGCGGTACGGACCGCGGCCAGGGCCTCCACCCCGGCGGCGGGGAAGATCCAGGAGAACGTGGACGTGACCGACAGGCCGGTTTGAGCCGACCGCACGATGAGCCAGCCGGACAGGGCCATCAGGGCCGCGGACGCGGCGGCGGCGAGGATCGCGAGCATCAGCCCCGGCGCGAGCCCGTGGGGAAGCCCGGCTCGCCGGCCCGGCCGCCCCGCCTCAAGCAGTGCCGTCCCCAGCTCCGTCACGGACCCGGAGCGCCCCGCCGCGAGCGCGGTGTATTCAGTCACGAATCCGCCCGCTGTCCAGGTCAATCACGCGGCCGGCGATACCGAGCACCGCGTCTGAATGGCTGGCCAGCAGGGCCGTTCGGCCCCGCAACAGCCGGGCCAGCGGTTCGAGCAGTGCCGCCTCGGTGGCCGCGTCCAGGTGCGCCGTTGGCTCGTCGACAAGCACGAAGCCGGCGTCGCTGAGAAACGCCCGGGCCAGGGCTACCCGCTGCGCCTCCCCGCCCGAGATGCTCCACCCCCGCTCACCGAGCACCGTGTCAAGCCCATCGGGAAGCCGGCCGAGCAGGCTGGTGAGCTGCGCGGCCTCGATCGCCGCCCAGATGCGGGCGCGGGAGGCACCGGGCTGGCCGAGCGCGACGTTGTCGGCCAGGGTTCCCGAAAACAGGTAGGGATGCTGTCCGATCAGCAGCGCCCGGGCGGACCCGTGATCCCACGTGGTGGCTGCGCCGTCGAGTAGCACCCGGCCTTCGCTGGGCCGCAGCCATCCTCCGGCCACCTTGAGCAGGGTGGACTTCCCCGACCCCGAGGGGCCGGCGACGCCGAGTACGGTGCGCGGCGCGACCGTGATGCTGACATCGTGGAGCGCCGGCTGCGCGCGGCCGGCGAAACCGACCGTGACGCCGTGCAGCGCTACGCCTGGCGCGAAGCAGGACGCGGGTGGCGTGATGCGCTCGGCGGTTCCAGACGCGGCGGCCGCGGTGGTTCCATGCCCGTCGGCCGCTGCCCCGGGCAAGGAACCGGCGGCACGGCGGCCGAGCGGAGCCAGGATCTCCGCGGCGGCGAGCGCCTCCTGGCGCTGATGGTAGGCCGCGGCGAAGCGCCGCAGCGGGCCGAAGTAGGCCGGGGCCAGGAGCAGGACGAACACGCCGTCCCGCGCCCCTAGGTGAAACGGCAGCAACGGGACCCGGAAATAGCCGAGCAGCGTAGCCCCGACATACATCGCGACCAGGCCGATGGCGAAAGTCGAGACCCATTCCAGTGCGCTGGAAGCGATGAACGCGACGCGCAGCACGGCCACCGTGCGGTGCGCGAGTTCCGTCGCCGCCCGCTCGATCAGGCGGTACTGGTGGCCGATCGCGCCGAGAGCGCGCAGGGTGTTCATCGCCTGAAGCCGCTCGAGGACCTGGCCGGAGAGCTGCGCCACCTGGTGCACCTGGCGCCGGCTGACGGCCTCGGCGCCGAGGCCGGTCACCGCCATGTTGACCGGAATGATGGGTGTTGCCAGCGCGAGCAGCACGCCGACCACCCAGCTCACCGGGAAGATCACCGCGAGAATCACGACCGGGGCCAGGCACGCGGTGATTGCCCGCCGCTGGTAGTCGTGGAAGTGATCCCCGAGCCGGGGGAGCTGTTCGGAGACGGCCGCGACGGCGGCGCCCGCGCTCACCTGCTCATCGGCGGGATCACCCAGGACGAGCGCCGCCAGGACCGCGCCGCGGGCGCTAGCCTCGGCGCGGCCGGCCCCCGCGGCGGCCAGACGGTCCGCGGCGAACGCCCCGGCCGCGCGCAGGAAGCCGCCCGCTAGCACGCCGAGGACATCGCCGGCGAGGTCGTGACCGGCCGTGGTGCCGGCGACTCCGGACACGATCAGCGCCGCGACGTACCAGCTCAGGATGACTGTGCCGGCGGTGGCGACAAGGTCGGCCAGGCCGGCGCCGAGGAAGAATCGCCGGCCCGGTCGGCCTTGCGCGGCCAGCCACCGCTTCCCCTCGCGCGCGCCACCGGTTCCGGCGGTGGGGCCCGTCCTGGTCTCGGCCGGGTCCGGGAAGAGGGCGTCGCCCGGCGTGGCGCCGTCGGCGGGTGCCGCCGCCGTGCTCAGGGTCATCGCTGCGAGCGGGCCGTCGTCACCCAGACGGCGATGATGATGGCGATCATGAGCACGATAATGACCGGACTGAACCAGCTGCCGATGAAGTTGAGCGAGTTCTCGGCCGCCAGGATCGCCGCCGCCCCGACGGGCAGCAGCAGCACAGTGACGAGCAGCCGTGCCGGCCACGGCCACTTCTGATCGTCGGCCTCCCCGCGGGTTGTGCCGTCTGGCGAGCCCGCGGTATTGAGTCCCATGTCAGTTTCCTCCCTTGGCGGCCTGCGGACCGGGTACAGCCGATGGCGCGGCATGGCGGCCGTCAGCGTCCGCGCCGTCGTCCAGCGGCTGGCGCCCGCGGAAGACCCAGTTGGAGTAGGCGTGATAGGCGATCGTGCCCGGCGCGAACACGCCTATCGCGATAACCAGGAAGTCGAGTGTCTCCCGGCTGGCCCCCGCCGAGTACAGGGTCACCGACGGCGGCACGAGCTGGGGGAAGTACAGGGCGAGCAGCGCCACCAGGCCGGCGACCTCGGCGGCGCTCACGGCGAGGAACGGGATCAAGTCCGGCGCCCGGCCAGCCCGCCGGTAGGCGGTCCAGAATCCCCCGATTGCCACCAGCACCGCGTAGCCGAACGGGAGCCAGCGGTCCACACCGTCGAGGCGCAGCTGCGCGCTCGTCGCGACCGGCAGCAGCGCGGCCGACAGGGCCACGCCGGATACGGTGACGAGAGTAAGCGGGCGGACAAGGCCGGCCATCTGGTCTCGTAGCGTCTCGCCGGTCTTGGCCTGCAGCATGGCCGCGCCGGCCAGGCAGAACAAGGTGACCGTCACCAGGCCGGTGAGCACCCCGTAGCCATGCCCCAGGAAGTCCCATGTCGCGCCGGCGAACAGCTGGTTGCGGACGGTGACACCGCACAGCAGGCCGCCGAACAGGACACCTTGGGCGAACGCCGCGACGAGCGAGCCGACCCCGAACAAGCGGGTCCACGTGCGGTCGGAGGCAGCCCGGTGGAGCGTCATCTCGACTGCGAACCCGCGGAAGATGAGGGCGAAGAGCATCACCAGCAGCGGTATGTAGAGGCCGGGCAGCGCGGTCGCGTAGACGTCGGGCAGGCCGCCCCACAGGCCCATCGCGAGCAGGATCAGCCACGATTCGTTCCCGTCCCACACGTTCCCGACGACCTCGACCATCTGACGTCGGCGGGCGGCATCGGGCTGGAACAGCGTGAGCACACCGATGCCGAGGTCATAGCCGTCGAGGACGACGTAGACGATCAGGGCGAAGGCGACGATGATCATCCAGAAGAACAGCATGGTCAGGCCTCCGCAGGAGTCACGGGCAGGTCGGCGGGGGCGGGGGCGGGAGCGTCCGAAGTACCGGGGGGCCGGGCCGCACTGCCTTCCTGGCCTGGTAGCGCGTCTGGCCCTCGGCGGACCTCGCGGGCGACCTGCCGTATCCAGACGGTGATCAGGGCGAGGTAGACGACCCAGAACGCCGCGAGCGAGGCGATGAGCGCGCCGGTGCTCAGCGACGACGCCGAGTTATTCACCAGGAGCTTGCCGTAGACCAGCCACGGCTGCCGCCCGGACTCCGACACGACCCAGCCCCCGATCGTCGCGATCACCCCGACTGGCAGCATCCATAGGACCAGCCGCAGGAACCAGCGTTCGGTGTACAGGCGGCGCCGCAGTCGCATGATGACGCCGATGAAGGCGACGGCGAACATCGCCCACGCCCCGTAAATCATGATCCGGAAGCCCCAGAACACCGGGGCGACGGTCGGCTGCAGGTTCTGCGGGATCGTCTTCAGACCCGGAGTGGACTCATCTCCGGAGAAGTTGTGGTAATCGAACACGCTCTCGGCGTACGGGATGCTCAGCTGGACGTAGTTGCGCTGCTGTGCCTGGTCGGGGATGACGAACCAGTTCCAGCCCGTGTTTCCGTTATCGAAATTACCCTCGGCCGCGACCAGCTTGCCCGGCTGGTAGACCGCCGTCATGTAGGAGGCCATGTTGTCCCCCACGTTCAGCTGGATGGGCAGCAGTATCGCCGCCGCCACCAGCCCGATGGACATCGTCTTCCTGGCGAGGGGGAGGGTCCGGCGGCGCAGCAGGTAGTAAGCCCCGATAGCCGCGATGAACCACGCCGCGGAGACTAGGACCGCGAGGACCATGTGGGGAAAGCGCCAGTTAAAGGCCGGGTTGAAGATCGCGTCGTACCAGTCGGTCGGCTGGAACTGGCCGTTGATCTCGCGGTAGCCAGTCGGGGTCTGCATCCAGGAGTTAGCATCCAGGATCCAGGCCGTTGAGAGCAGCGCCCCGAGGGCCACCATGCAGGAGGAGACCATGGTCACCCGCCTGCTGACCCTGCCCTCTCCCCACACGAGGATGCCGAAGAAGCCGGCCTCGAGGAAGAATGCCATCAGCGCTTCCATGCAGATCATCGGCCCAAGGATCGGGCCGACCGCGCGGGCGTAATTACCCCAGTTGAGACCGAGTTCGAAGGTCAGCACGATGCCGGATACGATCCCGAGCGCGAAGCCGATGGCGAAGATGCTGCGCCAGAACCGGAACATCTGCAGGTACAGCGGATTATCGGTCTTGCAGTAGGCGCCGTAGCAGATGGCCACGAAAATCGCCAGGCCGACCGACAGCGCCGGGAAGGTCATGTGGAACGCTGCCGTGGTGGCGAACTGCCAGCGGGACAGGTCGATGAAGGTCTGCGACGACATCACTCTTCCATCTCTCGGGGCCAGACCCAGGTCTTCCTCGGCTTCCACGATGGAGCCCGCGGCTCGGCATTTCTTCCCGGCAGGCGGCCATCGCGGCTACCTGCCAGCAGGGGGCAGGACCCGGCCGCCAGCAGGGGGAGAACCGAACGGGCTCGATCAGGAGCCCGCCGGTGCCCAGTACGAAGGTGAACATGACCACGATGGCGGCGGCCCGCCCGCTCCTCCACCCGGCGGGCGACCAGTTCGCTTACCGGCCAGCGGGGTCCCGGCCTGGCTGTTAGCCGGGGTAGCACCCGGAGGCTGGCCATGATGCTGATCCCGATGGCGCCGGGTGACCATGTCCGCAGGCCTTGTCAGCGACCAGCGCGAGCCGCTGCCACAAGCGCCATCGTGGTTCCACGGCCGGGACAGCATCGCGGCGACACGAGGTACTGCCGGCCGCCGGGTCCCCTGCTCGTTCCAGTCGAGAGAGGTTCGTCGTGACCGATATCCCCGCCCCCAGTCTCGCGCTGAGCACGCCAGAGGCCAGCGCGCCGCGGGCAGCCGCCCGATCCATCCGGTGCGTGGTGGCCGGCGGCAGCCTGGTTGGCCTGTCGACGGCGATTGCCCTGTCCCGCCTGGGAGCCGAGGTGACCGTGGCTGAACGCAGCCCGGCGCCGGCCGTCGATGGCGGCGGCGGGCTCGGCGTCAGCGTGGACCTGCTCCGCGAGGTCACCGGCATCGAAGCGGACCCGCCAGTGCTGCACGGGATCGACCGCGACGGTACGGCGTGGCACCTGCTGCAGGGATGGCTTGAGGAACACGCGCAGCGACTTCCCGGCGTGCGGATGCTGCGTGACCGCGAGGTGTGCGACGTGACGCCGGGCAGCCGGGACCGCGGCGCGACGGTACGCACCGCGCAAGGCGATACCTTTGCGGCCGATCTCGTGGTCGGGGCCGATGGCGCCCGCAGCACGGTGCGCGCCACGGTGGACCCGGCCCACCCCAGCGCCCGCTACGCCGGGGTCCTGCTGTGGCGCACCCTGGTCGATGAGCAGGTCATGCCGCCCGCAGTGGTACTGCCAGAGATGGGCGAGCCGGCCCGTGAGATGTACGCCGGCCCGTACCGCCTGGTGACCTATCCGGTCCCCGGGCCGGGCGGCGAGACGGCCGTCGGGCACCGGCGCCTCAACATGGTCTGGTACGACCCCGAGCAGCGAGAGCTGCTGCACGAGGCGGGCCTGCTCGACGGCCCGACGGTGCATGGCAGCCTGGCGCCCGGCGCGCTGCCCGGTCCTGTCCGCCGGCGCCTCGCCGACTTCGCGGCGGCGCGGTGGCCCAGCCCGTGGCGTGAGGCGCTGGCCCTCGCGCTGGAATCCGGAACCGTGTTCGGCACCCCGATCGTGCATTACAAGCCGGACCGGATGGCCGCTGGCCGGGTCGCGCTGGCCGGGGACGCAGCGCACGCCGCCAGCCCGATGGTCGGCGGCGGGTTCCGGCAGGGGCTGTATGACGCGCGGGCCCTGTCCGAGGCGATGAGTGTGGTGAGCTCGCCCGCGGAAGTTCCGGACGCTCTGACGAGCTATGGCAAGGCGCGCCTGACGGACGCGATCCGGCATGTGACCTGGAGCGAGCAGGAGACAGCGGCCTACCTGGCGCACGCGGCGAGGAGGACGGGCAAGTAAGCACCGCTCTGTTTCAGGGTGTCCTCGATACGGTCATCCCGGGTCGCGACGCCAGGCATGGCCCGCTACCCCCGCTGCTGATCGGCATGACGCTGGTGACGGGCCTTGTCGATGCTTTCAGTTATCTGCTCCTCGGGCACGTCTTCGTCGCCAATATGACGGGAAATGTCGCGTTCCTGGGCTTCGCCCTGGTCGGCGCCCCGGGGTCGGCTGCACAGCTCCGCCGTCGTGGCCCAGGCGATACCCCCTCATCATCGCCCTGGTCGCGATCATCGTCGGCGCCGCGGCGTCCTACACGCTAGGAAAGCCGGACCCGGCCTGGGTGCGCGCACCCGGTACCGCCGCTTGGCCGTCCGGTTCGGCTGATGACCGGCGGCGGCCTGACGCGGATGTTGCTGCTAGCCGCAATGCGGCGACGCATCGTCCCAGGCAAGCTGGTGACATGCTGCTACGGTGCCTGCTGGTTGATGACAACGCGGCCTTCCTTGAAGCCGCGAGCTTTCTACTTGAGCGAGAAGGCGTGACGGTCGTGGGCGCTGCCCTGAATATCGCCGAGGCGCTGCGGGAGGCCCGAGCGCTGCTGCCGGACGTCATCCTGGTCGACATCGGTCTCGGGGAGGAGAGCGGCTTTGACCTAGCCCGTCTCCTCACCCAGGATGCCCAGGGCGACGGCGCTGAAGTGATCTTGATTTCGACAGCGGCCGAGGCCGACTACAGGGAGTTGATCGACGAGAGCCCGGCCGCCGGATTCCTGGCGAAGTCGCTGCTGTCCGCGCAGGGCATCAGCCGGATCCTCGGCCGCACGCCGTGAAACCCGGCGGAGATGATCATCCCAGGCGTCCCCTGGGATGATCAAGCTATGCGACATGCTCGTCTGATGCCGGTCAAGGACCTGGCCGGCTTCGTCGCGTCGTGGTGCGTCGTTGCTTCATTCGGCGTCGTCGCGATGGTGACGGGCTGCTCGGCGGGATCGACGGCCGCGAGACACTCCGCGGCGGACGCCACGGAATCGGCCGTGGCGGCACCCGTTTTCACCGTCGCGGGGGACCGGCCCGTGCTGCCGAGCGGCAGCCAGGACACGCACGCCCAGGCACCGGGAGCCGTGTGTGACAGCGCCCTCTTCGCATCAGACGAGGCGACGGGCATGAAGGTGGCCGATGGGTTCACGCTGGCCGGTTTTCCCGCCGCGGGTGCTCTTCTGGAACATTTCCTCAAGGGAACGGGCACCGAGGTCGACTACCGGGCAGGATCCCAGATCTCGAGGGAAGCGCGGATGAGCAGCGCTTTCCTCGCCGTCAACAACGAGATCCAGGCAGCGGTCTGGAGCCAGCTGAAGGCCGGCCGGACTCACATCCGGCTGTCGGCCGCGCAGCTGCCGACGGTGGCGTTCGACTCTCAGGACAGCGACCTGTACTGGGCATTTCGCGGCACTCAAGGCTTGACCGTGACCGGGCGGGGCAGCCGGATAAAGGGGCGGTACGCCGGAGCGCTGACCTACGTCATACGCGACAGCTACGGATTTGCGGCCAGCGACAGGCTCGACGGCTTCGGGCCGCCAATGAGATACCTGCAAACCGTATGCGGGGCGCCGCAGCACGGGGAAGGAGCCCGCTGGTTCCCCGACACCATCACGGTGACCGTTCCGTTTAGCCGGCCCGCCTGAGAGTTCGACTCAGGCGGGTTCGCCTCGGCGATCGTCGTGGTGGCGCAGGACGGCCCGTACGCCCGCGGCGACGGCGATGGCGGCGAGCACGACGAAGACCAGCATGACGTCGCGGGCCGCGACGTATTCCGTGGCAACACCGAGCGCGATCACCGGCGCGGACAGCCCGATGTAGGCGCCGAGAAAGAAGCCCGCCAGCACCTCGGCCCGGGATTCGGGCGGCGCGGTACTGGCCGCGGCCACCAGCGAGCCGCGGAAAACGAGACCGCCGCCGGCGCCGGTGATGATCCCGCCGATCACGAATACGGACAGGCTCGGCAGCCACATCCCGACGGTGAACAGCGCGAGGCCGGCGAAGAGAACTGGCACCGAGACCTTCAGCGTGGTAGCGGTGCTCGTCGTGCCCAGCGCGATCTGCGCGACCGCTCCGGCGGCGAACGCGGAGAAGGCGACGGCGCCCGCGACCGCATACGAGGTCTCGTGCATGCTGCCGGCCAGGAAGCCCGGCATGAGCGAGTTGAAGACGCCGTAGACCGCGAACGCCGCCCCCGCGGCCGCCGTGGCGGCGAGGAAGGTGCCGCGCGCATGCGCGGGTATCGCCACCCGCTGCGGCCGCCAGGCTGGCCGCGGGTCCGGCCGGGTGGCCGTCTCCGGCGCGAAGACGATCAGCAGCGTCAGCACCACGAGCGCTCCGCCGAAGATCACGTAGGGGATCACCAGCGGCAGCGGCACGAACTGCGCGAGCAATCCGGCGCCAAGCGGCCCGACCCCGATTCCGCCGAGGTTGGACGCCGTCGCCACCACTTGCGGACGCCGGCCCGTCGGCGACCCGCCCGCGCCCAAGTGCAACTCGGCCAGGTACGCGGTCGCGGTCCCCGTGGTGAGTCCGATCGACACGCCGGAGACGATGCGCGCGATGATGAGGCCGGGCAGGCTAGGGACGGCGAGGAACAGCACCGCGCTCAGCACGTTGACGGCCAGCGCGGGCACCAGCACGCGGCGCCTTCCCACCCAGTCCGAGATGTGCCCGCCGAGGAACAGGCTGGCGATCACACCGATGGCATAGACCGCGTACACCACGGTGATCATCAGCGTGGAGAAATGGTCGCGCTGCTGGTAGATGACGTAGAGCGGCGTCGGGACCGCCGAGAACGCGAGGTTAACGCAGAAGGCGGCCGCCACGACCCAGAACGCTGCCGAGTGGCGGCGTTCGTGCCGGGTGCGCCGTGCGGGTCGCCTCGCCGGGATGCCCGGTAGCGCGGCTGTGCGTTGCGTTGGTGCGGTCATGTCGTTCCATCCGTCACTTGCTTTTCGCGGGCCCCTGTCTTTAGCGGACCTCGCTATAAGGATGGACAATAGGATTTATCATGTCCAACGAAAAATATCGATCACACTAATTCATGATAGGAATTAATCGTGGAACTGCGGCACCTGGAGCACTTCGTCGCCGTCGCCGAGGAACGGAACTTCACCCGGGCCGCACGGCGTCTGCATCTTGTCCAGTCGGCCCTATCGGTGTCCGTCCGCTCGCTGGAGCGCGAGCTTGATACCCAGCTGTTTGAGCGGACCACGCGCGAGGTCAGGCTGACCGATGCCGGGCTCGTACTGCTGCCGGCGGCGCGTCGCACTCTGGAGGCGGCGGCCAGCGCTCAGGCGGCCGTCCTCGGCGCCGGCGCGGGCCTGCGCGGGACGCTGCGGCTCGGCATGATGCAGGGAACCGGCCTGGTCGACGTCGGCTCGATGATCGCGCGGTTCCACCGTGAGCGGCCGCTCGTGGACATCCGGCCCAGGACCGCTCCCGGCGGGTCGGCGGCGATGATCTCCGACGTAAGGCGCGGCGCGCTGGACGCCGCCTTCGTCGCCGTGAGCGGCCCGGACCAGCCGGGACTGACGGCGACGACGCTGGCGACCGAGCCCGTGCTGCTTGGCTGCCTGCCCGGTCATCCGCTCGCCCGCCGCGCATCCATCCCGGTCAGCGAGCTGGCCGACGAGCCATTCGTCGACTACACGCCCGGCTGGGGCACGCGCACGATCGCCGACCAGCTGTTCGCCAGGGCAGGCGTCGAGCGGTCGATCGGCATTGAGGTGCCAGACGGGTCGATCCACGTGATGCTGGTCCGCGCCGGGCTCGGGCTGGCCATTCTCCCGGCGACCATGATCGCCGACGCGGGCCTGGCGGGCGTGCCGCTGCGGCCCACCGCCACCTTCAGCGTGGCGTTCGTGGTGCCTGCTGACCGGCCACTGTCCCCGGTCACCCAGGCGTTCGCCGTCCTGGTCACGGCCAGTCACCAGCAGCCCTAGCCGGAACGCGGGTGGCCGCGCCGGGCGCGGAACGGGTAGGGCTGGCTGCAGGTCGGAGGGCCTGCTGGTCAGTAGCCGCAATGGCCGCCAGCGGGGTCGCGGCGTGGCGGCGGCGGCGCGATCCTGAGTACCGGGCTGAGGTGCGAGCGCTGGAACTGGCCTCGGCTGAGGAGATCTGATGGCTGTTCTAGAGTGTCTGCGCCCAGCGGCTGCCGTACTCGGCGGCCTGCTGATCCTGGCCGTGTGGGTCAGCGTGATAGGGACGCTGATGGTACCCCGGCCGGTGGGCAGGAGGCTGATCCACTGGGTGATGCGGCTAGTGAACGGGATCTTCCGTCTGGCGGCCGCCGCGGCTGGCGAGTACCGGATTCGTGACAGGATGCTCGCCGGCCATGCGGCGGCGATCTTGGTGGCCCAGTTGGGCGCATGGCTGGGGATCGCGTTCGTCGGGTGCTGGTTGGTGATGTGGCCTCTGGTCAGCCGGATCGGGACCGCGTTCACCGCGGCCGGCTCCTCGATGTTCACACTCGGGTTCACCGAGCCGGCCGCGGGGCCGCCCTCGGCAGCCGTGTTCTTCGCCGCGCTGACCGGCCTGACCATCCTGACCTTGCAGATCGCATATCTCCCGGCGTTGTACGCCGCGTATAACCGGAGGGAGACCGAGGTGGCACTGCTCAACGCGCGGGCCGGGGTGCCGTCGTGGGGCCCGGAGTTGCTGGCACGTACCCACTACGCGCTCGGTACCGGGATATCGGCCCTGAACACGCTGCCCGAGCTGTATGCCCAGTGGGAACGCTGGTCCGCCGACGTAGCTGAAACCCACACCACTTACCTGACGCTGGTGCGATTCCGCTCGCCCCGGCCGTTGTCTTCCTGGGTAACCGCGCTGCTCGCGGTGCTCGATTCCGCCGCGCTGTTCCTGGCCCTGTCACCCGGCGCCGCCCCCGAGGTCCCGGCCCGGCTATGCCTGCGCAGCGGGTTCAGCTGCCTGCGCGAGATCGCGATGGCGCTCGGGTTCGATGTACCTGAGGAACCAGAACCCGACGGCCAGATCAGCCTGAGCTACGAGGAGTTCCTGGACGCGGTTGAGCGGCTGCGGGCGGTGGACTTCCCGATCGAGCGGGATCCGGCCGAGGCCTGGCCAGACTTTATCGGCTGGCGGGTCACTTACGAACGGGCGAGTTACGCGATAGCCGCGGAGATTGACGCCGTTCCGGCGCTGTGGTCGGGCCCGCGTCGCCCGGGCGACCGGCCCATCGCGCCCCAACGTCCGCCGCCGGGTCATCCGCTCAGGGCACCTGACCCGAGAGGCGCCTAGCAATGAGCAGACGATGCGGAGGGCGAGCCCTTCGGCGAGCGCTGCTCAGACCGGGAACTCCGCACGCAGGACGGTCCCTGCCCCTGGCGGACTGTCGAGGAGAAACTGTCCCCCGATCGCCTCCACGCGGTCCCTGAGACCGGCCAGGCCGGTGCCCCTGGTGAAGTCGGCGCCACCAGCACCGTCGTCGCGAACGGCGACATATAGGGTATGCCCGGTGACCTCGGCCTGCACGCTGACGGCCGTGGCGTGGCCATGCTTGGCCGCGTTGGTCAGTGCCTCGGCGACAACGTAGTAGGCGCTCACCTCGACCGACTCCGGCAGCCGCCCGCCAGTGCGCACCTCCAGTTCGACAGGGACGGGGGATCGCCGGGCGAGTGTCCTGAGGGCGGGGCGAAGGCCACCCTCGGCCAGGATCGCGGGATGAATGCCGCGGGCGGTCTCTCGCAGGTCATCTAGCGCGCCAGTGACCTCAGCGACGGAGCGGTCGAGTTCGGCCGCGAGGGCGCTGGACTCCGGCGGTAGTGCTCGCTGCAGCGCGCGCAGCTGCAGTCCCACCGAGACCAGCCGCTGCTGGGCGCCGTCGTGCAGGTCACGTTCGAGACGGCGGCGCGCCTGGTCTCCGGCGGTTACGATCCGGGTCTTGGAGGCGGTCAGCGCGGCCTTGGCGTCCGCGTTGGCGATCGCGGTGGCGGCCAGGTCGGTGAATCCGGCCAGGCGTTCCTCGGTGTCGGCCGGAAGCGGCTCGGCGCGGGATCCCGCGCTCATCACGCCCCACAGCCGGCCCCCGACCCAGATCGGCACGCCCACCGACGCGCGGAATTGCCAGTCGCGAGCGACGTCGGCGAACCCGCCCGTGGCCTTGTCATAGTCGTCGATCCGCGCGGAGCGGCTGGTCGCGGCGACCGGCCTCGTCGGTGACCGCGGCGAGCACCTCCTGCGGCGGAGCCGACCGGGCCACGAGCTCCGCCACGCGCCGCAGCGCCGCCTGCTCGTCGGCGGAGCCCTGCAGGTCCACCCGCGCCTGTGCGTTGGCGATCGCGGTCCCGACCAGCTCGGTGAACGCGGTCAGCCGCGTCTCGGTATCCGCCGGCAGCGATTCTTCACGGGTCCGCGCCGCGATCATGACACCCCACAGCCGCCCCTCTACCTTGATCGGCACGCCCGCTACCGCCCGCCATCCCCAGTCCCGGGCGGCGACATCACCGATCGCCCCCGAAGCTTCGGTGTAGTCGATCCGCGCCGCCTGCCCTGTCCGGTGGACCATTGTGGTCACGTTCCGGCCGCCCAGCGGCAGCTGCCTGCCGACGGCGCTCGTCGCTGTGGTGGCCTTGTCGGACCACGCTCCGACAATCGTGATCGCATCGTGTGGCTCAAACTGCGTCAGCGCCGTGAAGTCCACCCCCAACACCTGGCCGATCTCCGCGGCCACCGCGGCGAAGACCTCCTGTGGCGAAGCTGCCAGGGCCACAAGCGTGGCCACGCGCCGTAGCGCTGCCTGCTCGCTGGCGATCCGGATGAACTCGCCGTACAGCTGGGCGTTGTCCAGGGAAGTGGCGAGCTGTCCCGCGATGAGCTTCACCGCGTCAAGCCGTCCGGTGGTGAAGGCGCCGCGGATAAGCCGGTTTTCCAGCAGGAGCACCGCCTGCTGCGCGCCGCGGCTGACTATAGGTACGGCCAGCAGTGAGCAGCAGTCGACGTCGTTGAAGTAGGGATCGCGGGCGAACCGGTCGTCACGGGTGGCATCACTCACCATCAGGGGTTCACGTATCCGCCTGACGTAGCGCAGCACGGACGTCGGCATAGTGGTTTCGTTGCCGGCGCCGTCGGCCGGAGCGCTGCCGCCGCCGTCGCCTTGAGCGGGCAATAGCCAGTCTTGGCGGTCTTCGTCCCACTGCAGCAGGTGCACGCCGGTGGCGCCGGTCATCGCGCTGAGCACCTCGACCACACGGGCGTGCAGCCGGTCGATGCTGGTCTCCGAGCTCAGTGCCCGCGACGCCGACAGGATGCCGAGCAGATCGATGGTTCCTGTCGTGAGGGCGGAGCGTGGGTACGTGAGGTCGTCAGGCTGCCCGCCGCGGTACCCGGCCGCCGGGTCGGACCGCGGTCGCAGGAACGGGTAGGCCCAGTCCAGCTGCTCGGCCTTCGCGCTTGCCCCCCAGGCGGCATATTCCTGGCGGGCCTGGGCGAGCAAGTCGTAGCCGAGGTGTTCGGCGCCGTGCGCGAGATAGAAGCGCCCCGCGCGCTCGGCGATCAAGCCCCGGTGCCACGGCCGGTGCCGCTGAGCCACTTCACGCTGGGCGGCGTCGAAGGCCAGGACCGCGCCACGGAAATTGTCGGCTGTCCAGGCTCGCTCGGCCTGGACCAGGTGCAGCACGTGCAGGAAGTTGTCGGGCGCGTCCGCGGCGCGTTCGGCCAGCCACCGTGTCACGTCGTCTAGTTCGGCCAGCAGGGCAGCGCGCCTATCCGCGTCCGCGCTGCGTGCCTGTCCGGCCAGGCTCAGCCCGCGCAGCAGGTAGGCGACGGCGATCGAGTAGAGGCCAGGGAGCACTGGAACGAGGGGCATCGCGGCCGCGATGTGCTCTGCCAGCCCGTCTTGATCACCGAAGATGGCAGCAGCGTGCGCACGGCTGAGGTGAACGAAGAAATAAGCCAGCGGGTTGTCCGCGTACTCGTCGGCGGAGAGCGTTTCGCCGACCGCGGCGGTGCTTTCACCGCTCAGCACACCAGCCAGCCACCGGTACGTTGCGAGTACCTGCTCGGACTGCTCGCTGCCGGTGCGGCGCACGAAGGCCACCGCCGTGTCCGCCTCGGTACGGTAGCGGTCCAGTGATGGCGCGCACTCCAGCAAGCCTGACACCGATGCGTAGTAGGCGTAGCCGGCGTTGGCCAGGTCCACCCCCCGCGATCAGTCCCGTCATTACCCGTTCGCTGGCGTCGACACTGGTTTCGATCGGCTCGACCCAGCAGCTGAAGAAGGCGAATAGCATGCGCGCCTGGGAGGTCCCAGGCTCGTAGCCACGGGCTTCGGCCAGCGCCAGGATCCGCCCCGCCGTTCGGTATCCGGCGACGTAGTCGCCGCGCAGCACTACGGCGCCGAAGGCGGTATAGACCGCCGGGGCGACGAGGGTGGGGGCCGGGCCATGCTCGACGCAGATCCGCAGTGCTTGCAAGCCCAGCCAGGCGACCGTGGCGGGGTCACCGGCGAAGTAGGCCGCCATCAGGGAGGCGTTGATCAGGCCGGACGCGGCCAGCAGCGCGGGATCGGTGAGGTCCGGCCGGGACAGGTCGCGGGCGGCCTCTTGGTGGTCCAGCCACTGGTACAGATAGCCGAACTGGTGGTCAAGCTCGGCGGCGAGCCGGTCCGCGGCCGGGACGGTGATGCCGAGTTCACGCAGCGCCTGGCGGCCGAGCCCGAGTGCCGCCGTGAAACGAGTCCGATGGGTCATGCTGCGCACCTGTACCGCCGTAGCGTCCGCGCGGTCCAGTACGCCTGGGCACAGTCTTTCGATGAGCCAGTACTGCTCGTCCGCCTCATCCAGGCGTCCCAGGCAGTACAAGGCGGCGTGCAAGCCAGTGCGCACCTCAACGAGCGTTGCGGTGTCGTGCGCCTCTATCAGCGGCAGGGCGGTGGCCAGCAGCGCGTTTACCCGCCCGTAGTCGCCGATCAACCTGGCCTGGTCGGCGGCGCGCCGCAGTAGCCCCACCACCCGGGATCGCTCTTCCGGGCCGGTGACCGCGTCGGCGACCGGCAAGTACTGCTCGGCCGCGACCGCGAACAGTCCCGGAGATGCCGCGAGCCGCCGCGCCATGTTCAGCTGCAGGCGATGGCGCCGCCGCGTATCCATCCCGCCCAGGATCATCTCGAGGACCTTGTCGTGGCGGAACCGCACCGCCTGCCGGGGCGCGGGTTCGGTCACGAGGAGGTCGGCCGCGACGGCTGGCGCCAGGTCGTGTCCCAGCACGTCGGGCGGCTCGCCAGTCGCGGCCTGCAGCAGGCTTAGCTCGGCCCGCCCGCCTAGGCACGCCATCGCCTCCACGACCCGCCGGGACTGCATGGGCATGCCTTCAACCTGTGCCGCCACCAGCCCGGCGATGTCGGACTCACTCAGGCGGGCCTGTACTGCTGCCTCGTGCCACCGCCACCCGGCGGCAGTGGCGGTCAGTAGCCCGTCGCGGCGCAGCGTGTTGAGCAGCCCCACCGTCTCGTAAGGATTCCCGTGGGTATGCGGTTCGATCACCTCGGCCAAGCGCGTTGCCGCGGCCCGGTCCGCATGCAGCATCTCCGCTATAACGGTCACGAGCTCCGGCGCGGTCAGGTTGGCGAGCCGTACGTGCCGCACATCGGGCTGTTCGTGCAGCCTGGCCAGCAGCGACGTGAGTGGATGCGGGGTGTCCACTTCGCCCTCGCGGTAGGCACCCACCAGCAGCAGGCCATCGACCGGCTCTTCGCTCAGCATGAGGTCGACGAGGCCGAGCGGCGCCCGTCCCGCCCACTGCAGGTCATCGAGGAACAGCACCACGGGGCGCTCCCGCGACGCGACTGCCCGCAGCACGGCGACGGCCGCCCGCTGCGACCGGACCTGAGCGGTCAGCGGATCTCCCGGGTCGGGCGGCACTTCAAGCAGCGCCCCGAACTCCGGCAGGACCGCGGTCAGCAGTCCCACATTCGCGCCGACCGCCGTCAGGATAGCGCCGCGTACCTTGGCCAGCTCATCGGCCGGGTCGGCCAGCAGCAGCCGGGCGAGCGCACGCAGCGCCTGATAAACCCCGTCGAATTCCAGGTCCCGCCGGCGGGCGTCAAACTTGCCCGTCACCTGCCAGCCATCCTGGCCCGCTATCACCGATCGCAGCTCATTTGCCAGCGCTGTCTTCCCCACCCCCGGCGCCCCGCTGATCAGCGCTCCCGGGCACTGGCCGGCCAGCGACGCCTCGAATGCCGCCGCGAGCACCGCTACCTCGTCTTCACGTCCTACCAGCCGCGACGGCGGCATCAGCCACAGCGCAAAATCCCGCTCGCCAACGCGCGGCATGCCCGCATTCGGACGTGCCCGTCCCGTCGCCAGCCGCTCTAGGTCGTAGACCACCCCGTCCGCGGTCTGGTACCGGTTGTCCGGTTCCTTCTCCAGCAGATGCATGATGATGTCCGACAAAGACGCGGGTATGGCGGGGTTCACCTCATGCGGCGGGACTGGCACCCGGGCCAGGTGATCATGGATGAGCCGCAGCGGATCTCCGTCACTGAACGGCGGCTCACCCGCCGCCAGCTCATAAAGCGTCGCGCCCAGCGCGTACAGATCTGCCCGCTGATCCACCGTCCGGCCCGTCCGGCCCGTCTGTTCTGGTGCTATATACGCCAGCGTCCCGGCGATCTCGGTGTGATGCGTGAACTCCGGGCGCGTTTCGGCGAGCGACATCGCCAGGGCGAAGTCCACCAGGCACGGGGACCGATCGGGGGAGAGCACGATGTTAGCGGGTGTAATGTCGCGGTGGATTACCCCTCGGCGGTGCATCCCGGCGACCGCCTTGGCCAGCCCTATCGCCAGCCCGATCAGATCGGCGGCCGTCAAGGGCATCCGGGACGAGGCCAGGCTGGTGCTGCCCGCGTCCTCCAGTACAAGCGACCCGGAAAAGTCCGGCGTGGCAATCGATTGCGCAATCCCTGCGGCGCCGACTAGCCGCTGCAGCATTTCCGCTTCGTGGCGCAGACGCCGCTCCGCGTCCGGTCCCAGCGGCTCCTTGCGGATAACCGTGCGCCCGGCGAGCGACACGCGAGTCACGCGCGTGCGCCCGCTCTCGTGCACGACCTCATCATGCCGCGCCGGCGGATCCCGGCCCGGCAGCGTCCCGCCTGCCTCCATTCGGAGCCCTCCCGGCACGTTCAGCCGAATGGCCTAACACATTTAGACCTAGCTCTATACCTAATCACGGGAGAGGAACCAGTGGCGGGGGAGGGCAGGCTGTGCGGCCCCACCAGCAAGAGTCTGTTGACAGAACCAATACTTACATGATCCACCAAGTCAGTTCGTTCAATGAACTACTGGCTCTCAAGCGGGAAACGGTGACGGTGGCCGTCGAGCAGCCCGTCGACCATGACTGAACCCCTAGGGTGCGTAGACCTCGAGCTCCGACAGCTGGGCGGCGTCCCACCCGGTGTTGGCGGTGAAGCTGAGCCGCACGTACTGGGCACTGGTCCCGGATGGCAGGCTGATGGTGACCGTGTTGCCGGCGGCCGGGTTGAATGTGTACTCAGCGGAGGCGACGAGCTGGCTGTACGTCGATCCGTTGGTGCTGCCGAGCACCGACAGGGTCTCGGCGCGGGTGTTCCACGCGGTGGCCGGCGGCAGATCCAGGATGATCGACCCGATGGACTGCGCCGAGCCCAGGTTCACGGTAATCGTCTGCGGGTATCCGGCCCCGTCGGTGCTTTCCCAGTAGCTGCTGGTATTGCCGTCGGTGACGTTGGACGGCACGTAGGTCTCGTATTCGCTGCTGGCGGTGACCGGCTGGTGCAAGGCCAAGTTGGCGGTGGAGGAGACGGTGCCGGTGCCGGACAGGCCCACGGTCAGCGGGCTGCCCGGCGCGTTGCTGGCCACCGTCAGGTTCCCTGAAGCGGCGCCACCCGAGGTGGGCGTGAACTTCACGCTCGCGGTGCAAGATGCGCCGGCCGCGAGCGAGGATCCGCAGGTGTTCGTCTCCGCGAACGGTGGGCCCGCCGAGATCGACGACAGGCTCGCGGCCGCCGTGCCAGTGTTGGCCACCGTGACGGTCAGGGCGGCACTGGCCGACCCCACCGTCTGGTTGCCGAACGCCAGGCTCGACGGGGAGGCGGTCAGCGTCGGGCCCGAGCTGCCCGTGACGGACATCGTGATGCTCCGCACGATCAGCGGCGCGCTCGCGTCCGTGACGTTGAGTCGCAAGTCGGCGCCAGCGTTCTGCGCTTCGGCGAACTGCGCGCCGGTCAGCTTGACGCTCGCGGTGGTCCACGTCCCGGTTCCCGGGCTGCTGACGGTCGGACCGTTCTGATACGCGCTGCCCGGCGTGTCGTATTGCACCACGAAACCCTGGCCCGACGTGGCCCAGTACGTGACCTGTACCGTCACGTCGGATGCGGCCTCGACCGCGGACATCGGGGCGAGCTGCAGGTAGACGTTCGCGTCGCCGCTACCGCTCTGCGCGGTCGTCCAGGTCTCGTAGGCCGTGTCGCCGCCCTGGGTGATCTGGGTCAGGTTGCCGTCGGAACCCGAACTCGTCGAGCCGACTTCCAGGAAGTTCAGGCCCTGGCCGGGCTGGCCGGCGGTGGCCGACACGGAGGCGGCGCCGGTTTCGGTAACCGGACAACTGGAGGAGGCGGTACCGGACGGCGGCGTGCCCGCCACCACATTCCACTGCGCCAGCGTCGCGGCAGTAACATCGGCCGTCGCGCATAGGATGCCGTTGGATTGCGCGGTCTGCGGGACAGCGGCGCCGGTCGCGGCGTTCACCAGGTAGTAGCTGCCCGAAGCCAGGCCAAGACCGGCCGGGCTGATCGAGAGCGGGGCGTCATAGGTTGTGCCCGACGTGATATTCGCCAGCGTGAGGGCCGCACCGGTGCCGCTTGTCGCGACGGCCGGCACGACCTGCAGATTCCCCACGTCCGGGGCATCGATCTGCGCGTACGCGGTCGAGTACTGAGTGAGCTGCTCCGGCTCCGTCAGCAGCGCGCCGCCGCCCGACTTATAGGCGGTCAGGTTCGCGTCGACGCCGTTGAGCGGCAAGATCGCCTTGAACTTGGACAGGCTGACCGCGCCGTTGTTCACCTCCTGGCTCGTCACCACGCTGAAGCCAGCCTGGTAGTCCAGCCAAAGGTTCGCGATCTCGTTCTGCACGTTGTTCAGGCTGCCGCCGCTGGTGTTGCCGTAGCCCTGGGAGAAATCGACGTACACGGCGACCGGCTCTTGCGGATACGTGCCGGACAAGCCCTTCAAGTTGGCCAGCGAGCTGGTGTATATCGGGAAGCCGACGGCGTCCTTCTCGGTACCGTCATGGATGAAGAAGTCCTCACCGCCGCCTTCGGGCAGGCCCATGCCGTAGTTGGATATCCACTGCACTGCTTGTGCGGCCAGCTGGGAGTTGTCACTCGGCGCGGTCCATTCCTGTGCCAGCTTCACGCCGTAGGCGCGGGCCAGGCTGCCGAACGTCAGCGTGAGTCCCTGGGACGCCGCGGAGTCGTCGATGATGGTGACGTTGTACTGCTTCGCCAGCTGGAAGAATGTGTCCGGGTTGTTGGCGTAGTTCGTCGCATTGCCGAAGCCGCCGCCGAAGTAGTAGTACAGCGGAGTGCTGGCGGTGACGTTGCGTACGTCGGCAGTCAGCTGACCGTAGGTCCGCTGCACGCTCCATGCCCGGAACGCCTGGAACACGCCGAACAGGGCCTGGCCCGGCGCGGCCGCGGGCACCTGGCTGAAAGAGCCGCAGGAGGTGCCGTTGTCGGCGTTGAACGTGGCGATAGTGCCGTAGGTCTGCGGCAGGTAGGTACCGGTGAACTCGCTGATGTCGTCGGCCGCGTAGCCGCCGCCGGCGCCGTTAAGGTCCCACTGCGCGTCGAGGTAGCCGTAGTCCAGGATCGCCCCGCCGTAGCCGCCGGGCTGGTCGACACCGTTCTGGATGGTGTCCTCGACGTAGGTGAAGTACTCGGACTGCTCGGTCGGGTCCCACCACGCGGGCGCGGCGCCCTGCGTGCCACCGCTGCCTGCTTCGAAGTCGGTGATCCACGGTGCGGGGCTGCCTCCCCAGCCGGCCTGCCAGAAGATCGGGATGAGCTGGATACCGGCGGCGCTGGCGTTGGCGAGTTCGGTGTCGAACTCAGTGAAGGAGAACGTGCCGGCCTCGGGCTCTATCGTGCCCCACGGCATGTTGAGCTCCGCCGTGGTCAGCCCGTCGGACGCCAGCCCGGCGAAGAACGACTCCGACCAGGCGGTGCCGTTATTGTCGAAGTCGAGCTGGGTGGACCAGATCGGCGTAGTCGCCGACGTGGCCTCGGCGAACGCGGTCGCCCGCGTCCTCAGCGCCGCGGACGCCGGCGAGGGATGGAAGCCGCCGACGAGCGCGACCGCTACGGCCAGCACCATGGGCAGCACTGCTCGTCGCGGCTGAAGTCCGTGGTTCCACAACGCCGACGCTCGTCGCTTCACGCTCATGACGCGTTCCTCCTTGCGCGCGCGAGCGCCGCAGACGCGGAGGAGCGCTGGGTCGCCTCGTTGAGATGACTGTAGGTTTTCCAACACAGACTTGCAATAATCTGCCAATAACTCGCAAGTTAACTTCTTCCAGTCGCAAATACCCGTCTGCGTCCGCGTGATCGGGACCGGCTACAGACACGATCCACGATCTTCGCTGTCTCCGATGATCTCGGCGAGCATTCGCCGGAATGTTCGCACCTGATCTTGGCTGAAGCTGTGCAAAGCTGTTTCCTCAGCGCTGGCGCAGGCGTTGGCCACTGTCGCGCGCAAGGCGTTTCCCGCCTCGGTGATTTCCGGAATTCGTGTGCGACGGTCGCGCGGGTCGCCGCGGCGAACGACTAGGCCCGTCCGCTCAAGCCGGTCCAGCTGGCTCATGAGCGTGGTCTTGTCCAGCCCGAGCGCCTTTCCCAGTTCGACTTGAGTGAGGTCCGGGGTCTTGTCGAGGGCACCTAGCACGATGTAGTCGCGGAGCTGGATTCCATGCTTCTCCGCCTCCTCGCCGGTCGCGCCGCGCATCCGCTGCGCCGCCCGGTGCAGGAGCCACGTGATTTCTGAGTCGGCCGAGGGGCCTATCTGATTTTGCATGGGGACCCGTACGCTCCTTGCTCAGGTGTTAACGGATGGCACGCCGGGCTTTGCCGCAGGGCAAGCGGGCAGGCGGGGAATCCCGTCGTAGGCGTTCCGGTCGTGGGCGGGGACGACCTGCATCAGGTCGGCCAGTGCGATCACGCGGAGCAGGGCCTGCCGCAATTGCGTGTGACCCCCTGCGAGGGCGATGACCGTAGAGCCGTCGCCATGCACGTCGAAGCTGGAGGGAAAACCGAGGTAGGGCGGTCCGCAGAATGCGTATTCGTGGATCTCGTGTCCCGCGGACACGGTGCGGAAGACCTTCCCACCCGACTCTTCGGCCGCGTACTGTCGTTCACCGGAGTTCATCCAGATCGGCACCGGCAGCTCGTCTAGGCCGCTCACGTGATCCCAGTGAACGTGGGTCACCAGCACGCCGAGCAGTCGGCCGCGGTCGTAGCCGTTCGCGTCGAGTTGCTCGCTCACGGTCTCGGCTGCCTGGTGGGGAGCGCGCTGTATCCGCGGGAGCGCCGCAAGGTGTGCCGCGATACCGGAGCCGAAGCCCGCGTCGATCAGCAGGCCGCCTTTTGGGTGCCGCACCAGGATCGCGGTCGCGGCGAAGTGACGCGTGTCGCGGAACGACCCGCCGCGGACCGCGAAGGCCGCCCGGGTTTCGTACGTGCCGGTGGGCAGCTGGTAAACGGCCATTTCTGGCGGCGGGGCGGCCTGGGGGAGGGATCCGGCCCAGGCGGGAGGCATGGGTAGAGGCGTCATTGACCAACCGTATGACACCAGATGATCTGAATCAAGAGGATCTGATTCAAGAGGATCTGCGCGAGAAACGCGAGAAAGAGATGGTGCAACTGCGACGCCTAGCGTGAATAGTCATAAAAACATTAATTAATAAAATACTATTGACAGTGTCATTGTGGTCTCCGACGATGAGGTGGTGCAGGCCTTGGCCGGTGCTGAGTTCGCCCCGATGGCGCCTTCCGGGCCCGGGCGACCGCCGCTCATCCAACGCCCTCAACGGAGTTGCCATGCGATTGCGAATGCGCCGGAAACAAGGGATCGCCTCGATGGCGGTCGTGCTCCTGATGGCGGTTTCCGCGGCCGCCGTGTACCTGATTCCGTCCTCGACGGCCGCTGCCGCCCCGACTCCGGCCGTCGCTCCGGCGTGCTCGGCCGGTACCACCGTGCGGACGGCTTCCGGCCCCGTGTGCGGCATCGTCGCCGGTAACGACACGGAATGGCTCGGCATCCCGTACGCGGCCCCGCCTGTCGGCGACCTCCGCTGGCAGTCGCCCCAGCCGCCGGCATCATGGACCAGCGTGCTACAGGCAACCGAGTTCGGTGCCTCCTGTGTGCAGCCATCCGGCTCCACGCTGATCGGCAGCGAGAACTGCCTGTTCGTCAACGTCACCCGCCCCGCTGACGGGACGGCCGGGCTGCCGGTACTGGTGCACATACACAGCGGCGGCTTCACCGTCGGCTCCGGCAACGGTGACTACACTCTGCTGGCCAACACTGGTCACGAGGTCGTCGTATCGATGAACTACCGGCTGGGCATCCTTGGCTTCCTGGCCGGCGCCGTCTTCGGGCCGCACTCCGGCGATTACGGCCTGCAGGATCAGCAGGCGGCGCTGCGATGGGTGCAGCAGAACATCGCGCAGTTCGGCGGCGATCCGTCGAACGTCACCATCGAGGGGGAGTCGGCTGGCGGGTCAAGCGTTTGTGACGCTATCGCCTCCCCAACGGCCAAGGGGCTGTTCGAGCGCGCGATCAGCGTCAGCGGCGAGTATGACACCATGTCCGGTTACCCGGCCTCCTCGCTGGAGGCGCAAGACTGCAAATCCGCCCTGCCCACGCAGGCCGAAGCGGACAGCGCGGGGCTTAGTTATGCCGCGGCCGCGGGATGCGCCGATGCCGCAACCGATGCTGCCTGCCTGCGGGCGCTGCCGGTAGCGACCGCGTTCTCGATCGCTGGCAGCGTCGGGTACCAGCTCGGCGGCCAGGGCACCATCGGCCCGACCATCAACGGCACGACCCTGACCCAGACGCTGCGGCAAGCGCTGAAGACCGGCCAGGTCAACAGGGTTCCGGTGATCGCCGGAACTGACCGGGACGAAGACCTGATGGGCAACGCGACCACCGCCGCCAGCTACACCAGGCTCGTCGAGTCCCAGTACGGGCCTATTGCCAGCCAGGTACTCGCTAAGTACCCGCTAAGTCACTTCGGCTCTCCGGCAATTGCCTTCCGGACGGTTGCGGCCGACTCCAACACGGTGTGCCCGGCGCTGGAGACGGACGCTGACCTCGCGAGATGGATGCCCGTGTACGGCTATGAGATCGACGACAACGACCCTGTGCCCTATACCCCATCGAACTCGGCCGGCGCGGCGCCGGGCGCCGCGCACGTGGCGGCATGGTATTTGTCCCCTATGTCCGGCCTGGACGCCGATCAGCAGGCACTACAGGACAACGAGGTAGCCGACGTCACCCAGTTCGCGGCCACGGGCAGCCCGTCCGCGGCCGGCACCCCGCCGTGGCCGAGTTACGGGAGGTCCGGCGAGGTTATGTCGCTACAGCCGGCTGGCGACAGCGAGCTGATCACCGCAGCCCAGCTCGGCGCTCAGCACAACTGTGCTTTCTGGGACAGTGCCGTATCTCGCTTCACTCAGCCGTACCCGGACTTGGCCGCTGCTTTCAACAACATCGCGATCACCAGCGAGCCCGACCCGGCCCCGGCGAACCTCAACGGCGGTTTCGACGCTGAGGGCGACACCTACTCCCAGCAGGCTCTCGACGACGCCACCCCAGTCACCGGCGCGACCTTGTCCAACGCCGCCGCGCCCGGCTCGCACGTCAGCTACGACGGCGTCACCTTCACCATGCCGCGCGTGCCCGCTGACACACTGGATAACGCAGGGAGCAACGGCGCCACGATCAGGCTATCCGGGTCCGGTTCGGCCATCGCCTTCCTCGGCGCCGAGGCTGGCGGCGTTCAGGGCACCGTGATCGTCAGCTACAGCGACGGCAGCGCATCCACCGCGGAGCTCGGCTTCCCCAACTGGACCGTCCCCGCGGGGGACCTGAACCTCTTCGGCGCCGTCCCGGTAATCCAGACCGGCCACAGGGACACGCCGTCCGGGCCCGCGAACTACGGCCTGAATTTTGACCTCTACTTCAACACCATCCCGATCACGCCCGGCAAGACCGTCGCCAGTATCACCCTGCCCTACAACGGCAAGATCCACATCTTCGCCATCGCCATCAAGCACTGACCTCAAAACCGTGTCACAGTCCCCCTGGCCTGGGGGAGTAGCATCCCTTTAGACTTATACGCGTGGGGCTTCGCTTCGCTAAAGGCAGCGGGAGTTTCGTTGAGCACTGTTGTGATGGGCACGCTGTTTGACCTGGTGCTGGGTGCCGACGACAGCCTGGACACCCTCAGGTCGCGGAACAACCTGGCGATGAGCTACGTGACCGGCGGGCGGCCAGCTAAGGCGGTCCCGCTCTACAAGCGGACACTCGCGGACTCCGAGCGGATGTTCGGGGCTGGCCACCTGAAAACTCTTCGGTCGCGGAACAACCTGGCGATGGCCTACCAGGCCGCGGGACGGTCGGCCAAAGCGATCCCGCTGCTCGAGCGGACGCTCGCCGACTGCGAGCGCGTGCTGGGCTCAAGCCATTCGTACACCCGGACTTCGCGGAGCAACCTCGCGATGGCCTACCGGGCGGCTGGGCGGTCGGCCGAGGCGATCCCCCTGCTTGAGCAGGTTCTTGCCGACTGCGAGCGCGTGCTGGGCGCGAACCATCGGGAAACGAAGACGGCGCGAAGAGCCTTGGCCATCTTGACGAGCGAGCCGAAATAGAACGGGCCCTTACAGGGGTGCGGGACGCCCGTTTTTGTGGGCGGAACTAGTCCCGCCGTATGTCCCAGATGGGTGTGTCCAGCCACTGCCGCCTGGCGGGCAGAAGCACTCTTGCGGGCACCAGTTACCCCGTAGACCAAGATCCGGCCACGGCACGACAAGTACGCCAGTTATTCCGCGCGTGTTAAATCCAGTTGCCTGGGCGTCTTCGGGCCTTGACAGCCCCGATAGCCGCTCGTATCGTCCTATACATATGCGTTATACCAATTAATTATGCACTTATCCGTTAGGTTATTTCACGCCCCCAAGAATGCGGCGCCCTGCTGATCGCAGACCCCCGCTCACGCCCTGATCAGCCTGTTCGCCGATTGTGTCGGCTTCATGCCGCGCTAATCCGGGGGCCGGGCTCGTGTCGTGGCATTGATCCGGTGACTCAGAGAGCTCGATGACGGAGAGAGAATGCGCAGACCCCCGTTCCCAGTCATGCCCCGGCGACATCTGGTCGTATCGCTGGCGGCGGTGCCGCTAGGCGTCGCGCTCGCCGCCGCTGGCGCGACAGCCGCGAACACCACGGCCGCAGCCGCGACGACGGTCGCGGACAGCACGGGCAGCACGGCCACGCTGGCCACGGTGACCGGTAGCGCCGCGAGCGGCGGCGACGTGATCGTGGTGCTGAAGAGCCAGCATGCGGACCTCAACCTGCGGACGCAGGGCGCTGCTCGCCAGGCCGCGGACTTCACCGACCAGGCGCCGATCGTAGCCAGCATCAAGGCCAGCGGCGGCACCGGCATCACGCAGCTCGTCGCCGTCAGCGCGGTCTCGGCCGACGTGTCCGCCGCCGAGGTCGCCGCCCTGCGCGCGAACCCGGCGGTCGCGCAGATCGTGCCCAACGCCACCCAGTCGGTGCAGACGGAGACCGCGGCGGGGCCGGTGGTCGCCCCGGCGGACGTCGCGAAGGCCATGCCGTCTTCGGGCAAGGGCGGCTCGGGCCCGGCCAGCTGCCCGGGCATCCCGGGTGAGCCGGGCAAGCCGGCCCAGGAGCCCGAGGCGCTGGCCGACATCCACGCCTCGACCGGGAACCCGAACTCGCCAGACGAGGCCAACTCGATCGCCACCGGCAAGGGGGTGGTCGTGGCGATCCAGGGGATGAACGAGCTGGCGGGCAACCCCAACTTGCAGCGCGCCGACGGCAGCCATGTCGTCATCGACGCGCCCAGTTACACCGCCGACGACGGGAACAGCGAATCTTACGGCGACGCGTCGTCGGTCGCCGCCCAGGGCACCGTCGTCTACAGCTACGCCAAGGCGCTGCCCTACTCCAATATCCCCGCGAACTGCACGTTCACGATCGAAGGTGACGCGCCGGGCGCCTCACTGGTCGACTCCTCCCAGATCGACACCCCGCCGAGCAGCAACCTCGACGATGAGGTGACGGAGTCCGACGTGATCTCCGACATCGACAACGCCGTCATCACCGAGCACGCGGACGTCATCTCCGAGTCCTACGGCGGATCCGATGCCCGCGTCCCGACGATTCCGCAGACGGCCAACGACGCCGCCGTCGCGGCGGGCGTGACCGTGGTCGTCTCCGCCGGTGACAGCGGTTCCTCTGGCACGATGAACCCCATTTCCGCCGACCCCGAAGTGATCGCGGCGGGCGCGGTTGACAACTTCCGGCTGGTGGCGATGGCGCACGACTACAGCGGCTACGTCAGTAACAACATGGCGGCCATCTCCTCCGGCGGCACCGCGCCGACCAACAAGGTCGTGAACCTGGTCGCGCCCGGCTACCTGGGCGAGGCCGCGTGCGCGGACAACGTTGGCGGCTGCCCGGCGGACTATCCGACCGAGTCCTTCCGCGGCACGAGCGAGGCCGCGCCGCTGACGGCGGGTGCCGCCGCGGACGTGATCCAGGCATACCGGGACACCCATGACGGCGCCAGCCCGACCCCGGCCCAGGTCAAGGACGTGCTGACCAGCACGGCGACGGACATCGACTCGCCCGCCGACCAGCAGGGCTCCGGCCTGCTCAACGTGTACGCCGCGGTGAAGGCGGCACAGGAGCTTCCCGGCACCACGCTCGGCCGCGGGACCGGTTCCCCGTCCCTGGTGGCCTCGGACTCGCAGCTCAACCTGGCCGGTCAGGGCGGTTCGCGGCAGCGCCAGGACGTGAGCCTGTACAACACCGCGAGCACGCCGACGGTCGTGACCGGAAGCTACCGGGCGATCGGCCCGGAGCGGCAGATCGGCAAGGTTGTCACCGAACACGTGTCGGCGCCCAACCCGTCGCTGCCGGTGCCACCGGAAGGCGCGCAGGCCGCCCCGCCGATCAGGTTCAACGTCCCGCCGGGCCTCGACCGCCTGGACGCGGACATGATCTGGCCGGACCCGACCAACGACAACATCATCTGCTTCGCCCTGTTCGATCCGGAAGGCAGGCTTGAGCAGCTCACCTACGACGACGGCTCGCCGGGCGCGAACGGCGCCGTCGGCACCGTGTCGGATGACCAGGACGGCCAGGTGACCGACCCGATGCCGGGCACCTGGACAGCTAAGATCCTCTGGTCGGGCAAGGACGTGGACCTCGCCCAGGCGCCGGCCGTGCCCGGCACCTATACCGGGCCAGTGTCGTTCCGGGTATCCGGCCAGAACTTCGTCACCACACCGGCGAGTTCCCCGGTCGTGATCGGCGCGCACGCCAGCGCGGCCATCCCGCTCGATGTCGCTTTCCCGGTGGCGCCCGGCGACCACCCCGAGTCCGTCCAGTTCGCCGCCAGCGACGGGGCGAAGACCTCACTGCCGGTCACCCGCCGGACCCTCATCCCCGCTAACGGCGGACCGATCCAGACCCTGATCACCAGCACGGTCGGCCGCGCCGTCGGGCAGGTGAACACCTACGAGATCAACGTCCCGGCGGGCCGGACCGCGCTGACGGCGAACTTCCGCACCGCGGACGCCAGCGCGGACAACAAGTACACCTTCTACCTCATCAACCCAAGCGGGGGCGTGGTGTCCACCGACACCACGCCAAAGGCCGTGAACGGACAGTCCGTCGCGACCGCATCGGTGACCACCGCCGACCCGGTCGCGGGCACCTGGCAGATCGACGTCGAGCTGAACCTCACGACCAGCGGCAAGGAGTTCAGCCAGACCGTCTACGGCGACGTGCTGGACCCGTGAGCCGGCCGACCACGTGAGACGAGCGATTCGCGTCTATTAGGCAGCTAGACCTGGCCGCACCGGCACCGGCACCGGCGCCGTCGCCGGTGCGGCCAGCACTAGGCGGGCACTGCCGTGTCCAGGGGTGCGCCGAACCAGCGGGAGAGCGCTTCTCGCAGCGCTGGCACGCCGGAATCGGCGGGCTCGCCGGCCGCCGCGGCCCAGGCGATGTAGGCGTCCGGGCGGATCAGCAGGGCGTCGGCGGGCCGGTCATCGGTCCTGGCGGTACGGCTATCGACGCGGCCCCTTCCAGGCGCGGGCGGCTTCGAGTCCAGGTGCACCTCGCCGAACGGCAGCCGGGGAGCCCGCTGAATCGGACCGGTCCCGGCAGCAGCTCGGTCGCCAGCATCAGGCCGGTCGGGCCGGCGCCCACGATGATGACGTCGGCATCCATCACTGTGCGCTCCCCTCGCAGTCCTTCGTCGCGAGCGACTTCCCCAACCGGAACCACCGGCCCGGCAATGGTCCAGCGTCCCACTTTCGACGCCGGGCGTGCGGCGTGCGATGAGTCCGCGAAGCAGATTGCGATCTTGGTCCTGGGGTGGTCGCCGACTACCGGGCCGTAGGGCACGGGTGCCCGTCGTGGCGGCGGTGGGCGGGGGCCAGCCGGAATCCGGTGATGATGTCGGGGGTGATCGCGATGAGGTTGGTGGTGGTGCCGGCGGTCCAGGGGCGGGGGGTGTCGCGGTGGGCGGCGGCCCGACCGGGGTCGGTGATGAGGCGGGCGAGTCCGGTGACGGCGACGGTCCAGCCGGCGCGGGTGGCGGGGTTGATGTCCTCGGCCTGGTACAGGACGACGGTTTCGTTGCCGGCGCGGGCCGTGATGGCGGCGTCGTGATGGCTGCGGATGATGATCTGGCCGTTGCTGATGACGTGGTTGACGTGCCGGAGGGCGGGCATGGCGTGCTGGGTGAAGATGACGCGCCCGAAGGGCGCGGCGGCGAGCCTGTCCAGTGCCTCCCGCGTGGTCAGCGGCGTCATGTGCCGGTTGTCGTCGTCCAATTGCCCTTCTTCCTCCGGGGGCGGCTGGCGCGTCTCATAGTGTGCGGGTTGGTTGGGGCCTGCGGGAAGGGGCGAAGGTCCTGTTGCGCCGGGTTGCCGTCAGGGCTGTTCGGGGTCGGACCGGCTGCCGGCCTGCGGCCCCGGGCGTGCCGGGATTCCTGCTCGTGCGTGCGTGCGAGGTTAGGGTGGCGGTGAGCGAGGGTGCCGCGTCATCCTTTCCCCCCTCCGGTTCTTGAGGCTGCGGCGGGTGATCCGGGACTATGGTCCCTGGCCGGTCGTGCCTGCGCGCCGGTATAGGTAGACAGTGCCGCTTGCCGACGGTTCCGGCACAGGTTCCGTGCCGGGGTGCTTGCGGTGGCGGGGCCGGTTCCCTGGCCCGGGGGGCGGCCAGGGGACCGGTGCAGGTACCGGGCAGGGAAACCGCAGACCACTGGCGGGATTGGACACGGGTAAGGGGCGACGGTTCGTGTAGAGGGTGGCGCCGGTGGCTGCGGGCTGTGGCGGGCGGCGCTGCCGCGGCGGGAGGTGCGCCGCGCGCGGGGTCGCTGGTCACGGTCGGGGCTTCAAGAGCGGCAGGCTACGTGTCGAATGTCCGTGTGTCGGATGGGACGGGGCGGTGCAGGGGTCGCCAGTACCGCCGCGAAGGCGAAGGCAGCGGCGAAGACGACCGTGACGACGACGGCGCGGGTGCCCCCGGCCGCGCTCAGCCCGGCCGCGCTGTGCGGCGAGGTCATCAAGAGCCAGGCCAGGCCACACCACAAGGCGTAGTCTGACCCGGCTTCGCGCTTGGAGGATGCCTTGCTGGCGGGCGGCGCCTGGCAGGTGTAGTTCTTGCTGTAGAAGAACCGCACCGTGTGCCCGTCGTACCAGCCGTTGGTGAAGCCGGTCTGCGCGTGCGAGTTCGTCGCTGACGTCAGTTGCGCCACCTCCGACATGCCGGCCGTGCCCGAAGCGGGTGCGGCCGAGGCCGTCAGCGCGGTCCCCGACGCCGCGAGGACGCCGACAGCGAGCAGCCCGGCCAGCACGAGGTTTAATCGCCTGGTGCCAGCCCGTCTTAGTCCGTTCAGTACGGTCATCGCCCATTCCCTTCCACGAGCCAGGCGCGCCTGATGACGCGCCTTTTACCTGGCAATTCGGCGCGTTCGGGCTCACGGATTGGCTGCTCAGCCGAGAATAAAAAGCTCGCCGGGTAACAGAATGTGACCTCGGGGTAGCGTGGTGACGGCTGGTCCAGCAAGGCTTGCGGCTTGCTCCGCAGGTGCTGGTCGAAGAAGGCCCGGACGTAGGCGCAGGTGATGTCCAGGGACCGGGCTCCGGGGAGGTCCGCGCCGGTGTCGATGCCGACCTGACCCGCCAGCAGCCCGAGGTCGGTGAAGGAGGCGTGTACCGCCCCGGCCACCAGGAGCCACCGCTTCCAGCCGGTCAGGAGGTTCCAGTCACGCTCCCAGGTGACCACGGCACTTTTCTTTCCCCGGGTGCCCGGGGTATAGGAGGATTGCTTGCCCAGGAAGAGAAACGGACGTGACAGGCCATTATCCGGGATCTGGGCATGAGTGGCGCCGTCCATGTCGATGCCGGCGCGGATGCGGGAGTCGGCCAGCATGGCGGGGATGGCGGCTGCGCAGCCGGCGGAGTGGCCGGCCATCGCCATCCGGGACGGGTCGAGCGAGGTGCCTCACGGGCCAGGCAGGTGGTGACCCGCCCATCGGGAAAGGCCGTGGCGTCGCTCTCGTAGGTGTGATCAACTCCGGCCACGACGTAGCCGTGGCTGGCCAGGTCCTCGGCGAGGGCGGTGAGCGTGCCACGGGGCATGGTGAAGCCGGGCGAGAGCACGACGACCGGGAGGCTACGCTGACTCCCGGTCGGCGTGGCATCGCTGACTGCGTTGGTCCGGACCGTGCTCAGCGCGTCCTGCGGCACGCTCACAAGGCCCCTGCTCGCCAGGAGGAGCCTGGACTCCGCTGGCGTCATGTACCGGGCGCGCCGCCCGTCCGATGGCGTCGCCGGATACCACAGTGAGACCATCAGCTCTCGTGCGCTCACGCCCGCCGCCCAGGGATCGGGACGGGAGGCGTCGCTCAGGTACAAGGACGTGGTGCCGACCGGGCACGGACCCGTCGGGTCAGGCAGGTACGGTTTGTGTTCCGGCACGTCACTGGCGTCCGCGAAGGTTCCCATGCCGCCAATCATCATCGACCAGCCGCTCACGCAGGTGCGCCAGCGATGAGGTACCGGGGATGAGCAGGATGTCCGGCGACCGCTGCAGCAGCCAGGCCAGGGCGACCGACATGGGCGTCGCGTCCAGCCGGGTGGCTACGGCCGAGAGCGACGAGGACTGGAGTGGGGTAAAGCCGCCGAGAGGGGAGAAGGACAGATAGGCGATGCCCTGTTCGGCGAGCTGGTCGATCAGCTTGTCGTCGTGGCGGTAGGCGAGGTTGTACATGTTCTGCACGCACACGATCGGCGCGATCGCCTGTGCCTCGGCGACCTGTTCCGCCGTCACGTTGCTCACGCCGAGGTGCTGGATCAGTCCCTGCTGCTGGAGTGCGGCGAGCGTCTCGAGGGGCTCGGCGAGCGAGCCGGGCTGGGGCCCCTGGGCGTTGCCGAGCCGTAGGTTGACCACGTCGAGCACCTCAAGGCCGAGGTCCTCAAGGTTCTCGCTGACGGAGCGGCGCAGGATTTCCCGGCCGCGGGCGGGGGCCAGCCGCCGTCGGAATCTCGGGTCGAGCCGACCTTGGTCACGATGTGCAGCGGCTCGGGGTATGGGTGCAGCGCTTCACGGATCAGCTGGTTGGTGACACGCGGCCCGTAGGCGCCGCTGGTGTCGATGTGGGTGATGCCGAGGCCGACGGCTTCGCCGAGGACCGCGAGTGCGCCGCCGCAAGCTGCTCGACCGGATCTCCGACAATGGGTCACGCTGGTCCTGGCCGCGCTGGGCAGCGACGGCTCGCATCAGCTCGGTACCGGCTGCGCCGGCGTGCCCCGGTCGATGCGCTACTCGGAGCTGGCCCGCCTGCTGGCCGGCGTCAGCCAGAAGATGCTCACCCAGACGCTGCGCTCCCTGGAACGCGACGGCCTGATCACCCGCACCGTAACGCCGACCGTGCCCGTCACGGTCGAGTACGAGCTGACCGACCTCCCCTGTCACTTCACCAGATGATGCGCGGCCTCAAGACCTGGGCCGAGACGCACATGGACGATGTGCTCGCCAACCGCGCCACGTACGACACCCGCACCGGCTGAACCTGGACATCTCTGCGCGCACCTGTCGCTGTTCGACACCATCAACGGCATGTGCCACCTGCCCGTGGCCCCGGTACCCCGTCCGGCTAGGGCAGCATGCCTGTCGGCCGGAAGTTTTGCGGTGGCATCTAGGCAAGCGTCCTAGCACCGAGATGCTCGGCATCCGCGCCTGCGGAAGCGACCTGGCGCCGTACCACCCAGCGCCGGGGAACCGGTAACCTAGCAGGGATTCCGTGTCCCGGCTCGCCGCCGGGGACCGGGGGCGCATAGCTCAGCGGTAGAGCACTCGCCTTACAAGCGAGGGGTCGCTGGTTCGAAACCAGCTGTGCCCACAAACCCCAGTTATGCTGGGCTTTCTCGCGGGGACTGGCGGCGCCGGTCAGCCGGGCGGCTTGCCGCCGAGGCACCGGTCGGGGCGGGGGTTGATCGCCGCGGACGGGCAGCCTCCTGCGGTGCATTCCGGGACACCTCCACCGGACGGTGGCAGCGGCGGCATAGCAAAGGCTCGGACGACGAAGGCATGACCCGATCATGCCTTCGGTAGAGCCGGGGACAAAGAAACCCCAGACGGCGTTGGAAAACTCACCCGCGGCAAACCAGATAGGCGGGGCCGATCTCGTCACCTCATAGACGAACACCACGTGTCGGCGCCAGGGGTACTGCGGGTGGGCGACTGTGATGCGGTTGCCGGTCGGAGACCATCCCACTTTCCATGGGTCCACGCCCGCGACGTCGGTCGGCTGGCCCTGAGCCGATGCTGACGAACCGCCAGCCTTCATCTACATCCACATGACTCATCGTTCCATTCTGCGTGCACCGCGCTGTGAGACTTTCTTTACGCCGTCAAGGCGCGCTTTGCGCGCCGCCCCCGCCGCGTGGCGGCTGTAGTCGATGTGACGTAAGCGCGTGTGAGTAAGTTCGAGCTGTACTCCGACGCAACGAGAGCAGTCGCGCGACCGCAGGCGGCCGAGCATCGAGCGCTAGGGGATCTGACGCCGGGCCTACCCAGTCAGCCTCCAGATGGGCCGCTCTGCTTGCGTATCGTGTCCTTCGCCTGCTCAGCCTGGGCGGTGACGTCACCTGCAGCTGAGCGGGTCTGGCCCTTGACCGCCGATACGGCGCCGGACGCGGTGTCGCTCAACGACTCCGCCGCCTGCCGAGCCGACTCCCCGAGCTGGTCTTTCGCATCCTGGGCGGCCTGGCCGACCTGCTGGACGATCGGCTGCCCGTGCTCGGACACGGTGTCCTTCACCGTCCCGGCCACCCGTTGTTCCGCCGACGTGGCCGGAAGCAAAGAGGAGATGAGCCAGCCTGCACCGAACGCGATCAGGCCCGCTGCGAGCGGGTTGCCCTCGGTTTGCTGCCGGACTACGTCCGGCGCGGAGCTTACCGTCTCAGCCGCCGAGCCGCCAGCGGAACTGACGGTGTCGGCCGCGGAGGACGCTGCTGAGCCGACGGTGTCCCGTGCCGACGACGCGGTCAAGGTCACGGCATCCCGGGCGGTGGCCACCTGGGAACCCACCGTGTCCTTCGCGCTGGACGCTGCGCTGTGCGAGCTTCCCATGATCCTTTCCCTCATGTCCGTCATCGCGGCGCGCGTCCGCTGGACGCGCCGTTGGGCGATCCGCGGTGGGCTCAGCTTCTCGCTCAGCGCATCGACGTCAGCGCTGAGGTTCCGCTGCGTTTGGGTGATCTGGCCGCGGATCTGGTCCGGGTCACTTGTCATGGTGTTCTCCTCACCGGTCTTTCAGCGTGCCGGGCAGTTCGTTCAGGGTCTCGGCGGTGCGCTCAGGCGTGGGATTGACCTCCCGCATCCGGGCGCGTCCGGCTGCGTACAGGACTGCACTGGTAACCGCCCAGACCGCTGCCACGATCAGGGCCGCCCAGCCCTGGTCCATCACGTTGGCGAGGCCCCACCACGCGGCGATGGACAGAAAGAGCAGCAGCATGTAGCCGGCGAAGCCGGCACCGCCGAGCAGCCCGGCCGCCTTGCCGCCCTTGATGGCCTCTTGCTTAACTTCAGCCTTGGCCAGGGCCAGTTCCTGCCGCATGAGCATCGACATGTCCTGGCTGACCTCGCCCAATAGCTGCCCAACTGAGACGGTTCCCATATCCGGCCTGCTGGCTGGGCTTCCGGCCTGTCCTTGCGCGGTCATGGCTGTCCCGGCCGGTATGAGTAGTCACTGCGAACCTCTGCACCACGGTTCTGGCGGCCGTCCCCGGTCCCGGGAGGGTCGCTGCCGTATCCTGTTTCCGGCGCGGTCCTGGTGCTGGGCACCGCCGTTGGGACAGGCCCGGAAGGCGGAACAGGCCACGTTCCGGCAGGCTGAGCTACATCGGGCATGTCCGCTGACGTGCCGCCGGACCGCGGCGGCTCGGGCTGCCCGGACTGCGCAGCCGTGGCGGCGCCGCGGGTCATCCGGCCGGCCAGCACGCCAGCCAGGGCGGCACCGAGCAGGAAAGTGCCTGGGCGGCGGCGGGCGAAGTCGCGGACCTCATCGAGGAGGTCGGCCGGCTCTCGCCGTTCGAGCCATGAGGCGACGCCGTGCACCCGGTTCGAGGCCTCCTCTGCGAGCTGGGCCGCCGTGCCGGAGTCGCCGCTCTTGGCAGCCATTTCGTTCAGCTGGCCGGCGAGCGTGTGCAGGTTCTGGGCGGCCTTGCGCTGCTGTGCCGAGGCCTGCTCGCGCGCCTGCGAACGAGCCTCCCCAAGCAGATCGCTCGCCTGCCGGCGGGTTTCCTGGACGACGTTTCTGGCTTGGTCCGCTGCGGTGCCCGTGACGTCCGCAGCCGCCGCGCGGGCGGATTGACCCACATTCGCCGCTTCATCGCGGGCGACGGTAGCCGTCGATTGCTGGGTGGCAGCACTCTCACCGGTGGGAGGGAATGCGCTAGTACCTTGAGTCACTGTATTGCCCCCGTACTGTTCGTCATGGTTGTCGTGGCCCCCCTGGTTACCCCTCGATGCCATGCGTAACCGCTTGACCGCGTTTTTCTTGTCCGGGCCGCGCGCCACCCAAGAGCTGGGAAAACACGCCGTCCAACACGGACGCAACCCTGGAAGCGGAGAGGAAGCTGCGGAACTCGACTCCACTGCGGTATGGCATGCTGCCTCGACTGCGGAGCCTTCCGTGCCGTCAGGGCTGGGAAGCGGCGGCGAGCTCGACGAGGAATCCGGCGGTCCGGTGCAAGTAGCGGCCGTTTCCCATGTCCTTGAACGCTGCGGCAGCTTGCCGGTCACCGGGGCGGGTACCTGTCTCCACGTCCAGGCCGCGACCGGGGCGTCGCCGCCTGCGCTCTCCTGCTGCGGCTGGATGAAGTCAGCGGGGCCGATGCAGTATCCCATGCGGTTCCGCACGAACCGCAGTCCGGTGAAGGTCCCCTCGGTAAGCTTCCGCTCGGCGGGGTCCAGGTCATCCAGGGCACGGTCGTAGGCATCATGGTGGTAGCGGAGCATGGTGGCGTCCACGATGGGTACCCACCACATGGCCCTCATCTCAGATGGCGTGAACCTTGCCGGTGTCCGCCGGATCCTGGAGCTACAAGAACAAAGAGCATGTGGCCCCGGGCGAGACCGGCATGGCAATCCGCGCGTGGGAGCAGGCGGAGGCGAGCTATGCGAGAACCGACCTCCAGGCCGACCGCGACTGGATCAGGCTCTGGCTTACCCCAGACTGCTTTCACTCTGTGCGGGCCGTCATCTATGCTTCCACGGGCCGTTGCATCCTGCGCCCCGCCGCGATCAGCTCGCTGAGGTTTGTCGGCGGCTGCGCCAGCCGGTCGGAGACGAACTCGACCCGCCACCGGATCCCGGGCAGTTGCCTGGCGAGCCGGTCGGCGATCTCCCCGACCAGGCTCTCGGTCAGCTCTGACGCGGGCCCAGGTGCGGCCAGCAGGCCGATGACCAGCTCCGGCTGCGACTAGCCGGGTGACTACGCCTCTGTTCCGGGTGGAAGAGGGAACAGGCGGTCCATGACGTCGGCGTTGCCCTCGATCACCTCCACCGGGACCTTCTCATCCGACAGGAGAGACACGGAGCTCTGCCGCAGTTCGCGCGGAGTCAATTCCCTCCCTGTCAGCCCGGCCTAGTCGCGAACCTTGCGAAAGTCCCGCTGTACGTTATGAGCGCCCAGAGACGTTCTCCAGCGAGACCCTGAAAATCACCGACAGCGCGGTGACCGGCGGGGCGATGGAACCAGGACCCCGCTATCCGGGGCCTCCGCCACGTTCCCCTGCTCGCGCTGCTCGCCGGTCGCGGTGGGAATCGTGATTTAACGGAATCACTTTCTTAACATCTGTTAACTTGCATGTTAATCAGGTTAACACCGATTTGCCAGGGCGAACTTATGCTCCTCCGAAGCTAGCCCTGGGGTCATGTCTGATTGCTGGGCGGGCGCACGACTCTCGCAGCCAAGGAGCGCACATGTTTGGGAACAGGCAGCGTTATCATCGCGGGCGGTTCGTTACCGCGGTAGCGGCGGGCCTGCTCGCGGTTGGCATCGCCGCGTGCACTAGCAGCGCGGGAGCCCCGCCAGGCTCCTCCTCATCCTCCTCTTCGTCGGCGGCCAAGGAGTCTGGGGGGACGGTGACGGTCGCGCTGCCAGCAGACGTCACGATGAACTGGATTCTGCCCTTCGAGTCGATCACGACCGCCACCGTCTACAACGGCTCGTGGTTCCAGCACCTGATGTACGCGCCGCTGTACACGTTCGGCGGGAACAACACCTCCATCTCGGTCAACTACCCGCTGTCGACGGCAAACGCGCCGGTCTACAGCGACGGCGGCAAGACCGTGACGATCACGATGAAGGGCTGGAAGTGGAGCAACGGCGAGTCCGTTGACGCCCAGGACGTGGTCTTCTGGCTGAACATCCTCGAGGCGGAGAAGGGTAGCTATTACGGGTATGCCAAGGGCCTGATGCCGGACAACCTCGTGTCGTACTCGGCAACCGGCCCGGAAACGGTCGTCCTGCACCTGAACAAGGCCTACTCCAGTCTGTGGTTCACCTATAACCAGCTCGCCGAGATCAACCCCTTCCCGGCGTCCTGGGACGTCACTTCCGCCGGCGCCAAGCCGGGCAGCGGCGGCTGCGCAACCGATAGCGCCTCGGACAAGTGGGCCAAGTGCGTCGCGGTGTACAACTACCTTGAAGCGCAGGCGAAGCAAGCATCGACGTACGCGACCAACCCGCTGTGGGCCGTGTCCGACGGGGCGTGGAAGCTGTCCGCCTACAACACGAACGGAAACGTCACGTTCACGCCGAACGCCGACTACTCGGGCAGCCCGAAGGCTACCTTGAGCGCGGTCAAGTTCGTGCCGTACACCTCTGACGCGACCGAGTACACCGCGCTGCGGACCGGTCAGGTCGACGTCGGTTACGTCCCGTCGCAGGACCTGCCGCAGAAGCCGCTCAGCCAGGTGCTGCCATCTTCGAACCCGCTCGGCAGCGGCTACACGCTCCTGCCCTTCTACGAGGACGCGATCTCGTATTACGAGCCGAACTTCAACAATCCGGCGCTAGGCGCCGTGTTCAAGCAGCTCTACGTCCGGCAAGCGCTGCAGGAGGCTGTCGACCAGAACGGGATCGACGAGGCGATCTGGCGCGGCTACGCGTACCCGACGTCCGGGCCGGTCCCGAACGAGCCGCCGAGCCAGTGGGTTCCGTCCACCCAGAGTCAGAACAGCGGTCAGGGCCCGTACGCCTTCAGCCTTTCTAGTGCCAAGGCCCTGCTGACCAGCCACGGCTGGTCGGAGGTCGGCGGCGTGATGACCTGTCAGGACCCGTCCAAGTGCGGCGCGGGTATCGCGGCCGGGACCAAGCTGGCGTTCACGCTGGACTACTCGACTGGTACCGCTGCGTTCGGGCAGGAGTCATCGGTGTACAAGTCGGACGCGGCGCAGGTCGGCATCCAGGTGACCCTGGTCGGCCAGTCGTTCAACACGATCGTCGGCGAGGCAGCCCCGTGCTCGCCCGGACCCAAGTGTGCCTGGCAAGCCGTCATGTACGGCGGCTGGGCCTACAGCGGCCCCGGTTACGAGCCGACTGGCGAGTCGCTGTTCCTGACCGGTGCCGGGTCCAACGCGGGCAGCTACTCCAACTCAACCGAGGACACGCTGATCAACGGGACGCACACGAGCAACAGCCTGTCGTTGTTCCACCAGTACGCGACGTACACGTCCCAGCAGCTGCCGTTCATCTGGATGCCGACCAACTACCTGATCCAGGCGGTGACCGGCACCCTCAAGAACGTGGTCTTCAACCCGCTTTACACCTTCACCCCCCAGTACTGGCACTACACGAAGTAGAGAGGTAACAGCGGCTGCGGCCGCGGCCAGGCTGCCCCGGAGTGGACAGGCGATGGCTGTCCACTCCGGAGTGCAACTGGAGCACCGCTGAGCAGGGTGGCACACCCAGCGCCGACCCGGACAACACAGATCAGCCGGGAGCTGGGGTGCGGTCAGGGTAATCGAGGCGGTCACGCACGGCTACCACGCCTTGCACGTGCCGGGCTCGGGCGACGGCGGCGTGGCCGATGGTGGCGG